>Ga0105101_10000245_pt1 | contig 21611 bp, 14 predicted proteins | sample PPLLak21cMay2015_2_FD_87037 | JGI IMG/M metagenome (GOLD analysis project Ga0105101, IMG submission 87037) | Freshwater sediment microbial communities from Prairie Pothole Lake near Jamestown, North Dakota, USA - PPLs Lake P8 Core (1) Depth... | ecosystem: Environmental > Aquatic > Freshwater >... | reverse complement strand
GCCGGCAATTTTTTCACAACCGGGGGAAAGACAGTCTATCAGTATATACTGATCCCGAAGAGTGATCATAAGCCAAAGACCGCCATTATAGTCTATTCTGATGCCGGATATATAGATGAAATTGCCAGAAAGATTTCCCCGGGTAAATTTGTAAGATTGTTTTTACAGGTGTTGGTTATGGTATTTGCCACAACACTGCTTATCCGCTGGGGTATTTTCAAACCTATCAATAAGATCCTGACCTGGGTTAAAGCTGTAAAGGACGGCAATACCGAACAGCTTCATATTAAATCGCCGGTAGGCTTCCTTGAACCGTTGCGAAAGGAGATCACAAGCATAACGTATGCCATGCAGGAGGCAAGAGCAGCAGCCGAGGAAGAAGCGAAGCTGCGCACTTCGGCGGAAGCGGTCTGGACTCCCGACAGGCTGAGAGAGGAGATCCGGAAGATTCTTCCTAACAAGACCCTGATCGTTGTATCGAACAGGGAGCCATATATGCATATCCACTCTGGTAAAGAGATTAAATATATTGTACCGGCCAGCGGAATGGTAACAGCTATGGAACCCATATTAAAAGCCTGCGGGGGATTGTGGATTGCATCCGGGACCGGCGATGCCGACAGGGAAACGGTTGATAAATTCAATAAGATATCAGTGCCGCCGAATGAGGAAAAGTATGTTCTCCGGCGCATCTGGGTAACAAAGGAAGAAGAAAATCATTTCTATTACGGCTTTTCGAACGAAGGGATGTGGCCGCTATGTCATATTGCCCATACCCGGCCAATATTCAGGAAAAAGGATTGGGATTATTACAAAAAAGTGAATTCCAAATTCGCAAAAGCCGTGCTTGAAGAAGTAAAAGACTCAGAACAGCCATTCGTTCTGGTACAGGATTACCATTTCGCCCTTCTGCCAGAAATGATAAAAAAGGAGCGTCCCGATGCCATAGTTGCAATATTCTGGCATATACCATGGCCCAATCCCGAATCATTCAGCATATGCCCCTGGCAACCCGAGATACTGAAGGGAATGCTTGGTTCAGACCTTATCGGTTTCCACACTCCATATCATTGCTACAATTTCCTTGAGACAGTCAACAACTCGATCGATTCACGTGTGATACGTGAAAACCTGTCGGTTAAGATCGGGGATCAGACAACTTTTGTGAAGCCATTCCCCATCAGCATATCATTTACGCTGAAGGATTACGACAGGGTTGATGAGGAAGAGTACAGTCCAACGCAAATGCTGGCAAAACAAGGCATAAATGCTCAATTCATGGGTATTGGAGTTGAAAGAATCGATTATACAAAGGGCATAATTGAAAGGTTCCTTGCCATTGAACGGTTCCTTGAGAAATTTCCCTCATATCTGGGCAGGTTCACTTTTGTGCAGATCGGAGCTCCCAGCAGGACTGAAATAAAAAGCTACTCAGATATGGTTGCTGCAGTCGAGACTGAGGCTGCCAGGATCAACATGAAATTCAAAACGAAGGACTGGAAAGCTATCCTTCTCCTGATGCGTCACCACAGCCACGAAGAAATACTGCCGTTCTACAAGTCGGCAAACCTGTGTATGGTAACTTCGCTGCACGATGGAATGAACCTGGTGGCAAAGGAATTTGTGGCTTCACGTAACAGCAACGACGGAGTGCTGATCCTTAGCCGGTTCGCAGGGGCAAGCCAGGAACTCCAGGGGGCCATAATAATAAATCCCTATGACATAGAGCAAATGGCTGATGCCATCAAAAATGCGATTGAGATGTCAAAGAAAGGACAGAACCACAGGATGAAACAAATGAGACAGGTCATCCTGGACCATAATATCTATTCCTGGGCCGCAAGTCTGATCAGGTCAATGGTTTCGCTGCAGAGAGAATAATACGTGATCACACCCCCCGGTATTACCTTACAAAACCCTGACGAAGGAGACAGACCGCCGGGTAAGAGGTGCAAGTACACGGGATTAATTTAATTCTCCAATGTTTCTCAAATTGAGAAAATACTACTGATATTGAATTATCGGGAAGCAGATAAATCAGATTGTAACATATTAATAGTAAATGTGTTACATTTTTTATCAGGTTCGATCAAAAAGCTGGCACATTGTTGGAGTAATCCTATTCGAACAGAAAAACGGAGGCATCATGAAGGAAACAATAAACGTGCTTGTAATCGAAGACAATGAGTATTATAACCATATGTTATCGAACGCCATCCAGCAAAGTGTAAACTCACTCCTGCTTAAGGGTAAGCACCAGCTTGTGCTGCACTCATTTACGGATGCGAATGAGTATATCAGGAAAGTGAGATCGAAGGAAATAGAGTGTAACAATACAATAGTATTTGTTGATTATTATCTCGGGGACGGCATCAACGCTGCCCATGTCATTAAACTGCTGAAAGAACTTTCATGCGATACAATGGTTGTACTTCTGTCGCAGTCAAAGGCGGTCAAGGAGAAAAGCACTCAGGTGCCCTACGATTACTTCGTTGTGAAGGATCACCTGGCGCCGGCGCTTTGCAGCCTTTACCTGCAGCAATTTATTGAAAACAAATTTTCAGTAACTTTGGATTAATGACAAATCCTTTTTTCAGGTACCTGAAGCGAAATTCGATTCAGTTTAAAATTGGATTTATAATGATCATTGCTGTCATTCTGTTGTCAGCTACCTGTTATTTGCTTTACCGGAACCTTTCTTCAATTGTTTCATCGATCAGGATAGACGAAAATCCCGAGCTCAGGTTGCTTAGTATACGCGACATTTCAATGGATCTTGAGAAAGCAGGGAACAGCGTCAGGATCTATTCAATAACCAGAAATTCCTCGGATATTGAGCCCTACTATACGATCATCTCCAATATTGACGAAAAGGTAAGCAGGTTAAAGGTCGAATGCATAAATGATTCGGTATTGCTGGCCCAGACCGATACGATAAGCAACCTTATTGAAGAGAACATAATAATCTGGAACGATCTGCTGGTTCTTTACAACGACAACAAGGTAATGGAATACATGAGGCAGTTATCCGACCAGTTTACTACTGTCACAGAGAACAGTCAGAAAAAAGAGAGAGGGATCCTGAAGAGGGTTTTCAGCCGGCCTCCGGAAAGTCCAATTAATGAACAGGCGATAGTTGACGATCTGAATAAGATTGCCAGGGAAAACCGAACCACGAAAGACGAATTGATATCCCAGGAATCGCAGCTGGCTGTCAACAGCAGCGAGATAACTGAAAAATTCTACGACCTCATGACCAAAATGGAAAATGAGGTTTACGACCATATAAAGGCTAAGGCAGTGGAAGCCAACCTTGTAGCCGCCAAGACTTACAGGTGGCTGATCATGCTGTCGATATCCGGAGGTTTGCTTGCGGTGCTGGTGCTCTATATAATAATAAGGTATGTGCGGAAAGCGTATGCATATCAGGTTGCACTTGAGAATTCAAAGGAGGAAGCGGAAAAACTGGCAAGAACCAAAGAGCTTTTCATGGCAAATATGAGCCATGAGATCCGGACCCCTGTAACAGCAATATCAGGATTTACCGAACAGCTCCTGCACGAACCATCCGATGAGAATACATCCCGCTCGCTGAGGATAATTAAATCATCTTCTGACCATCTTCTGAAGATAATTGATGATATCCTCGATTTTTCAAAACTGCAGAATAACAAGCTTTCACTCGAAAAGGTGCACTTCAGCATCAGCCGGACACTCAGTGATGTGCATGCCCTGTTTGAGAGACAGGCAATACAGAATAACACCCAACTCACCTTTTCAATAGGTCCCGGGACTCCCGATGTCCTCCTTGGCGATCCTTACAGGCTGAAACAGATCATAATCAATCTGGTCAGCAATTCAGTCAAGTTCACAAAAAACGGTACTGTCCATTTTACTGCAGGCAGCGTTAGAAAGGCGAATGAGGAAATCGACCTTATTATGGAATTTACAGACACAGGAATCGGCATTGATGAATCGAAACTGGACTCCATTTTTGAAGATTTTACCCAGGCAGAAATGAGTACCACGCGAAAATTCGGAGGTACGGGACTGGGACTATCAATAGTCAAAAAGCTTGTGGAACTGCATAACGGGACAATCGAGCTGACAAGCAAAAAGAATCAGGGAACAAAAATTATATGCAGGATGCCGTACCTGACCGGCGACGAAAAACAAATCAGAAAAGAGATCGCTCCGCCGTTACCGGTTCCTGAAGAGATCACAGGACTGAAAATCCTGGTTGTCGATGATGAAGAATACAATCGTCTGCTCTTCAGAAAAATATTGAACAGATGGAATGTTGAATGCCATGAGGTTGTAAACGGTATGGATGCGTTGGAAATACTGAAGGAGGACCGGTTCGACATTTTATTCATGGATATGCGGATGCCGGGTATAGACGGATTCAGGACCACGCAGTTCATCCGGAATGAGATGAAAATTAGTGACCAGGATATGCCGATAATATTCATTTCGGCTGCCCCGCTTAATGATGAGTGGCAAAAATACAGAAAGGAAGGGATGAATGCTTTTCTCCAGAAACCATTTACCGAAGAAATGCTGCTTACTACAATCCAGGCGGTTATAAGGAAAAACTCACCTGTCACCCTTACTGAAACAGGAAGTAATGGCAGACCAGGATCCGGAAGTACGGGAAAGGTCGATTTGCATGGCTTGTATCACATTTCAGGCGGCGATGACCAGTTTGTGAAACAGATGCTGCTCTCATTCATTGTCACCACTGAAAAACTCCTGAATGAAATGCAGGAAGCTGTCTTTGCCCGGCAATGGGAATCAGTGGCCAACCTGGCTCACAAAATACTCCCTCCATGCCGGCATCTGGGTGCTTCGGATCTCAGCAGCCTCCTGACCAGCATTGAAAAAAACTGCAGGAACAATACCGATACCGTATCTGTGGAGAGTTTACTGGAGAGTTCCCGCAACGAATTCCGGACTGTCAGCGGCCTGCTGAACGAACATATTGCAAAAATGAATTAAAACCCCGCAAATCCGGGCATTATTTTGTAATTTGCCGCGATTATCAGTTATCGGGTACAAAAGATCTATGAGTGAAAGGCCTGTCAAGATTTTCGTTGTGGAAGACAATGAATGGTATAATAAACTCCTTGTTTATACATTGTCTTTAATTCCTGATTACCAGGTAAAGAGCTTTTTCAATGCACGTGATTTTTTAAATTCGCTCCATGAATCACCCGACATTGTAACGCTTGATTACAGGCTGCCAGATATTTCGGGGCTGGAGGTTCTGAAAAGGATCCGGCAGGAAAATTCCGAGATCCAGGTCATACTGATATCGGAGCAGGAGGATATTGACCTGGTTGTGACCCTGCTGAAGGAGGGTGCATATGACTATATAACCAAATCGCCTGATATAAAGGACCGCCTGCTTAATACTATTCAGAATCTGAGTAAGGATATTGTTCTTAAAAATGAGATCTCGTCGCTACGGAAAGAGATACAGAAAAAATACAGCTTCAGGCAAAGTCTGCTTGGCGAAAGCCCTGCCATCAAGAGCGTGTTTGAGCTGATAGACAAAGCGCTCGACACAAATATCACGGTGATAATAACAGGTGAGACCGGGACCGGGAAAGAGCTTGTAGCAAAAGCTATTCATTATAACTCAAAACGCAAGGATAAGTCCTTTGTGGCCGTAAATGTTCCCGCGATCCCTTCTGAGCTTATTGAAAGCGAGCTCTTCGGACATGAAAAAGGAGCTTTCACCGGAGCTTCGTTCAGGCGGATCGGCCGGTTCGAGGAAGCTGACGGAGGCACTCTCTTCCTCGATGAAATCGGTGAAATGGAACAGAACCTGCAGTCAAAATTGCTCAGGGTTCTGCAGGAAAAAGAGATAGTAAGAATAGGGAGTAATAAGCCTGTAAAGACCGATTGCCGTATCATTGCTGCCACGAATAAGAACCTGAAGGAGGAAGTGAAAAAAGGAAAGTTCAGGGAGGATTTGTACTACAGGCTTTTAGGATTGCCCATCGAGCTACCCCCGTTGCGCGAGAGAGCAAACGATATCCTGATACTTGCAAGGCATTTCATTGGCAGTTACTGTAAAGAAAATGACCTTCCGTTAAAAAAGCTCTCAGCTGAAGCCCAGAAAAAACTGCTGAGTTATTCGTTCCCCGGAAATGTAAGAGAACTAAAGTCACTTGTCGAGCTTGCAGCCACCCTGTCAGTAAGGGAAGAGCTTGAAGCCGGTGATTTTGTGCTTGACATGGACGAAACCCTTTCTGTTGTTGCCGGCGATGACCTGACGCTCCGGGAATATGAGCTCAGGATCATCAGAGCAACCCTCAGGAAGTTCAACAATGATATCGGCGCCACAGCCAAAAAGCTTGATATCGGTGTCTCTACAATATACAGGATCCTTAAGGAAGAGAAGGAGTAGCACTTGTTGAATGAGATTGCTTCGTCTCCCGCTTATGCATTATCCTCGCATTGACTGTTTTCTCAAAATGAGAATAAAATAATCAAATTGAACAATCTACAGACTTCATTCTTTTTATCAAATTGCTGATATTTAGGCATTTAATGATATGCCATAATACCGGCCCAAGGTTTGTAATTATAAAGACAGTTTTAAATAAATTGCTATACAACTTAAAAAAATTAACCTGAATTGCTTTATGCTAATATAAGGAGATCTAAAACAAACAAATTTTAAATACTAATTAAAGAGGAACTAAAATGGAAAACAAAGAATTTAATGACCCAAAATCGACCAATGAAAATTCGGTTGTAACAAACCGGGTGATGGCCGCCAAAAAGGAAGGCGTTACAAGGGGAGCCCTGACCGCCGGACTTATCGCATTTGCCCTGCTGATTGCACTTGGAATATTTTTCTATTCCCGGTACAACCGCGATCATAATACCCAGCTGGCATTGATGGAAAACCAGAAAACAGCGTTTACGGAACAGCTCACAGCCCGCGATTCAATGATCAACGACTGGCTGGCCACCTTTGATGAGATCGAAAAAAACCTCGGAGCCATTAAACAGAAGGAAAACATACTTTCTGTAAAGACAACAGACTCAGAATTCTCAAAGGCAAAAAAGGATCAGATACTTGAGGATATCAAAAGCATCAACACTCTGATCGATGAAAACAAAAAGAAGATCGCTTCGCTGAACGCCCAGCTTAAGAAATCAGGGACAACGATAACAGGCTTGCAGACAAGGATTGCCGATCTTGAGGCAACAATGCAGCAGCATGAGACTGAAATATCCGATCTTAAAGCCACGCTTGTCAACAAGGATTTCGAGATTGAACAGCTGAATACCAGGGTATTCGCCTACAGAGATACGCTTACGATGAAGGATGAAACGATAAGCGACCAGGTAGGTAAGCTGAATCAGGCTTACCTCGCATCGGGCACATACAAGGATCTGAAAGAAAGAGGTCTTGTTTATAAAGAAGGCGGATTCCTTGGCCTTGGCAGGAAAGAGAATCTTATGGAAGATTTTCCGGATAGTTTATTCGCTGAAATCGATGTCACCGAAACAAAAACTATTCCTGTAAACTCAAAGTCAGTGAAACTGATCACCGAGCATCCATCTGGATCTTACCAGCTGGTTCGTGAAAACGAAAATCTGATCAGTTATATTGAAATAAAGGATCCGGCAGAGTTCTGGAGAATTTCAAAGTATGCAGTTGTAGAACTCGGCAGATAAATAGTGAAAGTCAATAAATGCAAGAAGTGCCCGGAATAATTTAATTCCGGGCATTTTATTTTATAGGCCGGGAATTTCGGTTTAAGCCGGTCTCACCAATGGCAGATGAATAACACTAAAACTAATCCGGTCAGAACTTAAGGGCAACGCCGAGATTAAGATAGGTGATCCCATATCCAAGTTCAGCCATAACTCCAAAAGCATCTGAGAAATAGTACCTTCCGCCGATGAACAATGACCAGGCTATTCCGCTTGATGATCCGCTGAAGTCGCCAATATAAGGATCCAGATCTTTAACAGTTACAATGTTGTATCCCAATAAAAGACCTGCATAAGTGTCAAGTTTATTAGCCAACGGATAATGAAGTAAACCCCTTGCTCCCAGGACCATGTTAGTATACTTGTAGTAATTACTCCACTTGTAGGAAGAGTATCCAAGGTAAGGGCCGACTCCGATAACTACTTTATCAATGACTTCATCATTAATCCCGAATTCAAGGGAGGCTGAGATAGGCGGGAGACCGCTCTTGTAAAGGGTACCTGAATACAATGTGGACCCGATTCCAATACCAAGATTAAGTACCTTGTCACCTTTTTCAAAAGTTGGTTCCTGGGCTGCGAGCTGTACAACGGAAAAACATACGATCACAACGAGAAGTAAAAATTTTTTCATAGCAAGTGTTTTAAATCGTTAATAAAGATATCATAATAACAATCCCGGATTTGCTTTGTTTAATTTTCGTTAAATTAAACTTTAATCCGAAGATTAAATCTTTGAATTAAAAAAAAGTAAATGCTATTCCTACGTTGAGATAAGATATCCCGTACCCGATCTCTGCCATAAAGGCCAGGGTTTCCATGAAATAATACCTTCCGCCAACATAAAAGGCAGTTCTTAATCCACCCGATTCCGGAGGTCCGGCCGGGATCCCGAAACCCTCCGAACTTATAATATTATATCCAAGGAAAAGACTGGCGTATGTGTCGAGGTTATCCACAAGCGGATAATGGAAATTTCCCCTTAATCCCATGAGAACCATGGAATAATTGTACCCCCCGTCATTATATTCGTTCTTCAGCGTGGTATATCCGATATACGGACCAGCCCCGATTGCTCCCTTTTCAAGGACATAGTCGGCAAGGCCGAATTCCACTGAAGCTGACAGAGGCAATAACCTGGTATGATAGTATGTTCCTGAATACCAGGTTGAGCCTAGTCCAACTCCAAGATTAACAACCGTATACCCTTTACCAAAAGGTACCCGCTGCGCAGCCAGTTGCGTCGTAATCAGGCATACCCCGAAGACGGCCAGTACGATTTTTCTCATAGGTCCGGGATTAAATTGTACGTTAAATCAAAATTAAACAATTTATGGATATTCCGCTTTCTCAATTAGTAAAAATCAGGAACATTAAAGCTGCAAGTGCAGCCCCGATACAGGGACCGAGGATCGGAACCCAGGAGTAACTCCAGTCACTGTTGCGTTTATTTGGAATGGGCAGCAAAAAGTGCATTATCCGGGGACCAATGTCACGGGCCGGATTGATGGCATATCCTGTCGGTCCGCCGAGCGACAGCCCAATACCGAGTACTACCAGCGCTACGGGCAATGCATTCAAGGCGCCCAGACCCACTTCCGGCTCAGCCATATAGAGAACTGCAAGTGCCAGGACATAAGTGCCTATTATTTCAGTAACAACATTGTACCAATAGCTCCGTATATTAGGCATGGTGGAGAAGACAGCCAGTTTTGAATCCGCATCTTCGGTAATATCAAAATGCTTTTTATAAGCCAGCCATACCAGTCCCGCCCCGAACATGGCTCCCAGGACCTGGGCACAACAATAGAGCGGCACCATGCTCCAGGAAAACTTATGTGCTATGGCAAGGGCCAGGGTAACAGCCGGATTAAGATGTGCCCCGCTCACCGGAGCCGATATCAATACTCCGGTGAATACTCCAATGGCCCACCCGAAGGTTATTACGATCCAGCCACTATTATTACCCTTTGTTTTGCTCAAAAGAACATTGGATACTACACCGCCGCCGAATACTATAATTATGGCGGTTCCGAAAAATTCTGCAAAAAATGGATTCATAGTTAATTAGTGATGATTAGTTAAGTGTTAGTAGTTACTTGTTGAAGCCCGCCCTGCAGGTTGCAGGTTGTTGCCAACTGCCTGCTGCCAACTGCCTTCTGTTTACTTACGGGTTGGCTGTTTATCCATCCGCTGAAGCCCAGAATTCAGCAGCCTTCACAGCGCGGTACCAGCCTTTGATCAAAGATTCGGTTTTCGTAGCTTCCATCTGCGGGGCAAATATCTTGTCGATCTGCCATTGCTTTTTGATTTCCTCCATCCCGTTCCAGTATTTTACTGCAATCCCGGCCAGATATGCAGCTCCCAGGGCTGTCGTTTCAGTTATCCTCGGTCTTACAACTTTTGCCCTCAACAGGTCGGACTGGAACTGCATAAGGTTGTTGTTGACCGTTGCACCTCCGTCAACACGCAATTCCCGGATATCAATACCTGAATCGTTCTGCATGGCAAGCAATACCTCGAGTGTCTGGAATGCAATGCTGTCAAGTGCTGCTCTTGCTATATGGGCAGAGGTCGATCCGCGGGTAATTCCCACAATGGTTCCCCTGGCATGCTGGTTCCAGTGCGGGGCGCCCAAACCCGCGAAAGCAGGTACAAAATAGACTCCCTCACTGCCGCTTACTTTTGCCGCAAGTGTCTCCACATCCCCGGAAACGGCAATTATCCCCATACTGTCGCGGAGCCACTGGACAACTGCCCCCGCAATAAAGATACTTCCCTCAAGTGCATAAGTGGTTTCATTTCCGACCTTCCAGGCCACCGTTGTAAGCAGTCTGCTCTTTGACTCAATAGGTTTACTCCCTATGTTCATCATCATAAAGCACCCTGTGCCATAGGTGTTCTTTACCATCCCCGGTTCAATGCACATCTGTCCGAAAAGCGCTGCCTGCTGATCGCCTGCTATACCTGCAATAGGTATCTCCGATGCAAATTGTCCGGAAGTAACTCCGTAAATATCGCTCGAGGACCTGACCTCCGGAAGCATAGACTCGGGAATATCAAAGATCGCAAGCAGCTCCTCATCCCAGCTCAGTGTATGAATATTGAACAGCATTGTCCTTGAAGCATTCGAAACGTCGGTCACATGAAGCCTGCCCTGTGTCAGGTTCCAGATAAGCCAGGTATCGACGGTCCCGAAAGCAAGCCTCCCCTTGCCGGCAAGTTCCCGGGCATCTTTCACATTGTCGAGTATCCAGCGCACCTTGGTAGCCGAAAAGTAGGCGTCAATGATCAGTCCTGTCCGGTCAAGTATTGTTTTTCCGTATCCTTCATTTTTCAGATTGTCGCAAAAACCTGCCGTCCTTCGGTCCTGCCACACTATAGCATTATAAACAGGCTTGCCGGTTGCACGGTCCCATACTACCGTTGTTTCTCTCTGGTTGGTTATGCCAATTGCCGCAATATCCGTGCTTTTAAGGCCGGCCCTGGCCAACGCTTCCGAAGCCACCCCTGCCTGGCTCGACCAGATCTCCTCCGGATCATGTTCCACCCAGCCCGGCTTAGGATAAATTTGCTTAAATTCCTTTTGGGCCGTCGCTGCCGGCAATCCGTTCCTGTCGAACACAATTGCCCTTGAGCTGGTTGTTCCCTGATCAAATGCAAGAATAAAATCGTTCATATAAGGTCAGTTTTAATACCTGTTACCTGTGCTACAAGTAGTTATTGATCACATTTTTATAATTTTCAAGCTGCTTATCCTGCCATGTCCTGTCGAATCCAAGTTCCTTTGCAAGAAGAATTGCAATTTCAGGAGCTATCTCAAGACTTGCCCTGGCATCCAGGAACAGAGCCCTCGTTCTGCGTGCAAGCACATCCTCAGGCGTCTGTGGCATCTCATTTCTGCAAATCCAGATGATCTCCGCCCTGGTGTAAGGGAATCGTGGGTCAACAGGAAGACCCAGCGAGGGCTGATTCTCTATCATTTTTTCAATTTCAGCTCCACCTGTTCCATAAATCTTAAGCCTGTCAGATTTCAGACTGATACCATTGTCAAATAATTTCAAGGTTTTGGTCCTGCATTCCCTCTTTTCAATCAATCCTGATTTTATTGCCCTGTCAAGGGTTTCCTCAGCCATTCGCCTGTAGGAGGTCCATTTGCCGCCAATTATCGAGAGCAGTCCCGAACGTGATAAAGTGATCTTGTGCCTCCTTGAAACTTCTTTAGTGGCGCCCGGATTGTCAGGATTTGCCGCGAGCGGACGCAATCCTGCGAAGATGCATAGAACATCACTCCTTTGGGGAGGTCGTGTAAGATATTTTGCGGTCGTTTTAAGAATGAAACTGATCTCTTCATCAAGGGCTTTTGGTTCCAGTCCGATATTATCCAGTGGCGTGTCTGTGGTCCCGACTACCACCTTGCCATACCAGGGAATTGCAAAAAGCACCCTGCCGTCATCAGTTTTCGGGATCATTATTGCTGAATTGCTCCTGAGGAAAGAGCTGTCGATAACAACATGAACCCCCTGACTCGGACGGATCGTAGGTTTAGCAGCCGGATTATCCATCCGGTGAATTTCATCAGCAAACACACCTGTAGCATTTATTACAAGCTTTGAATGTATTATATACTCTTTACCTGAGATCTGATCCCTGGCTGTAATCCCCTCTATTTTACCTTTTTCATCCTTTATAAGACTGTTTACCCTGAAATAGTTCAGAACTGTCCCGCCGGAGGTGACACACCTTTCAGCAAGGGCAATCGCCATCCGTGAGTCGTCAAACTGGCCATCATGGTAAACAATTCCCCCTTTAAGGCCCTCCGATTTCAAGACAGGCAAACGGGCAATTGTTTTTGACCTGCTGATGAAATAAGATTTCCCCATGCTCAGCCTGCCCGCAAGCAGATCGTAAAACTTCAGGCCGACAAAGTATAAAAACACATCCCATAAAGTGTAAACGGGGATGATAAATTCCTGGTTGGCAGTAAGATGAGGAGCATTCTTGAGCATTAATCCCCGTTCATGCAAGGCTTCGGTCACTAGCAGAATATCACCCTGGGCAAGGTAACGGACCCCGCCGTGAACAAGTTTAGTGCTCCTCGACGATGTGGCCTTTGAAAAGTCGGACTGTTCAAGTAAAAGCGTCTTATATCCCCTCGTGGCAGCATCAAAGGCAATACCCAGGCCGGTGGCTCCCCCTCCTGTCACAATGATATCCCACTCCGTGGACTGATGGTCCTCCAGAGTCTTAATCAATTCATTTCTGTTCATCTGCACGGTCCTCCATAAAACGGGTAATAATGATACAAAGAAAATTTTAGAGTCAGAAATAAATGGAATGGAAAGTTTGCCTCATGCCATAATCCGCATCGATATTTTCTTACTGAACAAACCTTTAGATATTAACTCTTTAAGATACTCCGGTTGTCATGAATAACTTTTATTAATTTTGTATTCTTAACAGAACCTGATCAAAATGAAAAAATTACCCCTGATCATGATACTTATTATGTGGTTTAATTCTTCACATGGACAGAAAAGCCTGGCTGTGGTACCGGCGGTAGATCTGAAAAAATATGCAGGAACATGGTACGAGATCGCAAGGAAACCGTTCTCCTTCGAATCGAAACTTAAATGTATAACGGCAACCTACATATTAAGGGATGATGGAAAAATAACTGTCGTGAATAAAGGCCGGTTAATATCGGACCCTGCAAAAATAAAAACCGCAAAAGGCGTGGCGACAATTCCTGACAGGAATGTGCCTGCCAAACTGAAGGTTCAGTTTTTCTGGCCATTTAAGGGAAACTACTGGATCATGGATCTCGACAAGGACTATAATTATGTCCTGATAGGAGAACCTTCATTCAAATACCTCTGGATCCTTGCAAGGGAAAATAAGCTTGATAAGGATACCCTTGACAGGCTTTTCAAAAAGGCCACCGAATCAGGGTATGACATTACTGATATAATCATGACGGAACACGATTGCGGTCAGTATGCCAATCAGTAAAACTTAAGGCAGGCCGGGCTGTTTACAGGCACATTTTTCACAACCTCTGAGGGCAAGCCGGTTTTATTATCAATTCTTAGGACGGAAATATAGTTTGATTTCTGATTTCCGACCAGCAGCCATTTGCCTGACGGATCAATCACAAAATTCCTCGGCCAGTCGCCGCCGCACGAAGAATATCCGGCAAGGCTCAGAAGACCGTCAGCTCCGATGGTAAATGTCACGATCGAGTTATCACCCCTGTTCGAACCATACAGGAATTTTCCATCGCTGCTTATGTGCACGTCGGCGCAATAGTTATTGACTTCAGATCCCTCCTTCACGGTTGGCAATGTCTGCAGAAGCCTTAAGCCTTCGCCTCCGCCGATGTCGAATACCATCATCTTCGATCCCAGTTCATTGATTAAATAAAGTTTTGTCCCATCCGGACCAAAGGCAAAATGTCTCGGGCCGTAACCTTCAGGAACCGTTGCAATCCCATTCTGTCGCTGATTGAGCCTCCCTTCCCTGGTGTCAAAATCATAGGCGACTATCCTGTCAAGTCCCAGATCGGTAACGTAGATATTTCTGCCCGAAGGATCGTTCAGGATCATATGTGCATGTGAAGCATCAGGCTCAGCTTTATTATATAATATGGTGTCGCTTATGCTATCGGGTATGCCACTGCTGTCAAGTCTTACAACCGCAACGGAGCCGTTCGGATAGTTTGCCACAAAAAGGTACCCGCTGTCGGGTGACATGGAAATAAAACAGGGGCCCCCATAGGGTATCAGGATCTCATTCTGCTTCTGCATCTGACCGGTAGCGGCATGATATTTAAACGTTGAAAGTCCGCCGCCAAATGTCCCCCTGAACTCCATAACCTCATTTATCAGGTAAAAAAGTTGGTTTTTTACAGAATAACAAAAGTATGAAGGGCTGGGGCCTACATCCGCCTCGGAAACCAGCTTTAATTCTCCGCTTCTGCTGTTGAATTCAAAAACTGAAAATCCTTTTTCAACTTCTTTCCCGGTGAATCCGCCTACAAACAGGGTGGAGTTTTCCTTGCAGGATGTAAAAGTAAAGCCTGTGAAAATCAAAAGGATTGAAATGAACTTAAAGTGTCTTTTCATAATTTATTAATTAGTTGATTTATGATAAGTTTGTCTCTTCTTCTGCATTTATCTCCCTTTTAATTTCCCATCGAGCTCTTCCATTTTAAACCTGACACTGATTATATAGGGCTGAACATCCTTTTCCCAATGCCCGTAGGTGGTTGTTACAAAAGTCCCGTCGGGAAGCAGTTCAACACCCGGGTAACAGCAATCCCAGCTGTGCATATTATCTTTGAACCTAATGCGGTACTCTCCTTTTTTCCCCTTTACCAGGTCTTTCCACGTACCGACCCATCCTGCCCAATCGCCCTCCGTCGGACTACCCTGCCCGATTTCAGCCGCAACTTTGCTCATGTTGACTTCATTCCGCTCCTTTGCCGCCTTTTCAAGGTCTTTCCTGAAGCTCAACGGACTTATATCCCTGAATACCACGAGAAGCCTGCCGTCAGGTGTGTATTTAATAACATGCCTGTCGCCGTTGAGTTCATTTGGGAGCGGTCTGGGATCGGTCCACGTCTTCCCCTCATCCTTCGAAAATATGATCTGTGAGTTTGCCCTCCTTGCATTTTCCCTCAGGAGCACGGCAAGTTGCTTCCCGTCAGGAGATCTGACCAGACCCGGCTCGCACAGATTGATATCCCTTCTGCTAAGGATTGGCTCGGGGGCCGACCAGGTGAGCCCGCCATCGTATGAGAAGGTTTTAAAAAGAGTGAACAATATCTGGTTGTTGGTTTTCCTGTCTTCAGCATATATTGCCTGTCCGTCAGCTGTCATAAATCTCAGGTCATCATGGAACAATGCCATATAGTGGCCTTTCTCCGTTGTGAGGGGTGCGAGTGAAGCCATTACAACAACGCCGCCCCAGTCGCCTGCCTTTTCCAGCTCACTCCATGTTTTTCCGTCATCCTCAGACCAGGCAAGCCTGGCAGGGTACAATCCGGAGAATACGATCAGTCTTTTTTTACCGGCCGGGTCAATCACCGTGAAGATTGTAGGCACTTCAAGTGAAGTCTTCCAGCTTTCGGGCACAGGTATACGGTCACTCCATGTAAGTCCGCCGTCAGTGCTTTTCTTGTAAACAATTGCTCCTTTACCATGTCCTTTCGGATAAACCGTAAGAATTGTTTTTCCATCCTCGAGCAGTACTGTTGTGGGGTGTCCGAGGTACTGTCCGTTTTCCTTATCGACAACAACCTGCCGTGACGTTTCATTGTCAAGATCAATAACCGGGATCCGAAGGTATGGTGTGACGCTTTTTTCCTGGGCTTCTGAAAAGCCCATTGATAAAAGGGCTAAAAACAGTGCCAAAAATAATTTTCCCATGGCATTATATTAGTAGGAATGAATTTCAGCTAACCTTTTGATTGTAACAATTTCAGAAGGTAAAGTAACGAAAAATAATTAAAATCCACTTCGGTCTCCGGTCTCCCGTCTCCGGTCTCCCCCTTTAACAATCTTTAATAATTTTCTTCCTTTTATAATGTAACATTTTTGTAATAATCCCGATTGTCTTGTTAAATTTGACCCGTCGTTAGATAATTAGTTTAGTCTTTCATTTACCTCAGTTCCTGATCACAATTTTATAAATATAACCCATTTTACCCTAAGTCTAACCTAAATCCGTCAAGCCTATGAGATAAAGAACCCATTGAAAGTCGAAAGAACAAAATACTACTTAAAACTTCAAAATAATCTAACTATGAAACAAAAAAACTATTTGTTTGGGCCGGTCTGTACGGGTACCGGTTCGAAAAATCTTTTAAGGATCATTAAACTGACGATTCTGCTGATGGTATTGGTGCTGGCACTACCGGCCAATATCCTTTCGGCAGATATCCCTGACGCGGGGGATCAGCAGCAGCTGCGGGTATCAGGAACAATTACCGACGCAGCAAGCGGTGATGTAATGCCGGGTGTAAATATTCAGGCAAAAGGTACCGTTATAGGTGCAATCTCTGACAGTGACGGAAAATATACCATAGATTTAACTGACAGGAATTCAACCCTTGTATTCTCATTTATCGGATATGTTTCCCAGGAAATTCCTGTGGGAGGCAAAACGACTGTTGATGTTGCACTTGTTCAGGAGACTACCTCACTTCAGGAAGTTGTCGTGGTCGGTTACGGCACCCAAAAAGCTGCTACGATAACAGGCTCCATAAGCGCTGTTAAAGCTGAAAGCCTGAAAGCATCCTCGACGATCAACTTTACAAACACATTTGCCGGGAGATTACCGGGACTTGTTGTTGTTACCCGTTCCGGCGAACCGGGAAATGACAACTCAACTCTGAGGATCAGGGGAATGAATACTCTCGGAGACAACTCTCCCCTCATCGTTGTCGACGGTATTGCAAACAGAAGCATGCAGCGCCTGAATCCCGATGACATTGAAAGCGTTACCGTATTGAAGGATGCTTCAGCCGCTATTTATGGTGCGCAGGCCGCCAACGGCGTTATACTCATTACCACGAAACGTGGTTCAATGGGTAAATCGCAGGTTAATCTGACCTTCAACCAGGGATGGAGCATGCCGACAGTCATTCCCAAAATGGCTGATGCGTCGACATATGCAACTTTGCTTAATGAGATTGATGCTTATGCCGGGAAAAGTCCGAGATACACTGAAGAACAGATCGGGAAATATGCCGACGGTTCCGATCCATGGTCATATCCGAACACCGACTGGTTCGGCACCACCTTCAAGCGCGCCGCACTGCAGCAGTCAGCCAATTTTTCAGTGACCGGGGGATTTGAAAGCCTTAAGTACTTTGTTTCAATTGGCGGAAATTTTCAGGATGCAATTTATAAGAACAGTGCAACCAACTATTCCCAGGCAAATTTCAGAAGCAATATAGATGGGAAAATTTCAAAGAATATCAACCTGAGCTTTGATATTTCAGGTCGCCAGGAAAACAGGAACTATCCGACACGTTCTGCCAGCAACATTTTTGCAATGCTCATGAGAGGTTATCCGACCTCCGTTGCCTACTGGCCGAATGGTCTGAACGGGCCCGACATCGAGTACGGGAACAATCCGGTTGTTGTAACAACAAACCAGACCGGCTATGATAAAACAAAAACTTATGTATTCGAAAGCAGGTTGAAACTCGACATCACCATTCCGTGGGTCAGGGGATTGACATTTACAGGTAATGCCGCAATAGATAAAACCATTGAAAACGGGAAACTATGGCAAACACCCTGGTATCTGTACAACTGGGACGGAGTAACTTATGATGAAAACAACGATCCGGTTCTGGTTGTCGGGAAAAAAGGATTCTCCACACCTCAGCTTACCCAGGAGATGGGTGACAGCAGAAGGACCACGCTTAACGGTCTTATAAACTATGAACACAATTTTGGAGGGAATCATGATTTCAAGATCCTGGTCGGTTCGGAGATGATCGACGGGGAAGATATGGAGTTTTCGGCATTCCGTAAATACTTTGTTTCCACTGCAATCGACCAGCTTTTTGCCGGCGGCGACCTTGAAAAAACCAATACGGGATCGGCAGGGATCAGCGCCAGGCTCAATTATTTCGGTAGGGTCAATTACAATTATATGCAAAAATATCTCGCGGAATTTGTCTGGAGATATGATGGCTCCTATATATTCCCTGAGGGTAAAAGATTCGGATTTTTCCCGGGTGTCTCCCTTGGATGGAGGGTGTCGGAAGAAGACTTCTGGAAAAACAACATTTCAATTGTCAACTATTTTAAGCTGCGCGGATCATGGGGACAGACAGGTAATGACCGTATCGCTACCTATCAGTATCTTGCAAGCTACGGTTACAACAGTTCCCTGAACGGGATATATACCTTTAACAACAGCGTTGAAAACAAGATCCTGAGTGAACTCCGTATTCCTAATCCTGATGTTACCTGGGAAGTTGCCAACCAGTCAAATATAGGCTTTGATGCACAGCTTTTTAAAGGCAGACTGACTTTGTCAGGAGACTATTTTTATAACCTCCGTACTAATATTCTGACCTACAGGAATGCTTCAGTTCCGGCAACAACCGGATTAACACTGCCACGCGAGAATATCGGGAAAGTCGTCAACCAGGGATTTGAATTCACTGTGGGCTATAATAACAAGATGGGCAACTTTACTTATGACGTCTCAATAAACAGCGGTTTTCAGAAAAACAGGATAAAATTCTGGGATGAAACACCAGGAATACCTGAGTACCAGCAATCGACCGGTCATCCAATGAATTCCTCACTCTATTACAGGGCTATCGGTATTTTCAAGGATGATGAAGCAGTTGCCGCTTATCCGCATTGGGCCGGAGCACGTCCGGGAGATATTATTTTCGAGGATGTCAACAAGGATGAGAAAATTGACGGCCTCGACAGGGTCATGCAATACAAAACTGATCTGCCGACATTTACCGGAGGTATGAACCTGAACCTTTCTTACAGGAACTTCTATTCTGCCATTTTTGTACAATGGGCTACCGGTGCAGTTGTGAACAGGTATTACGAGATGCAGGGTGAGTCGGGGAACTTCCTCGCAGCTGATACAGAAGGCAGATGGACTGCAGACAATATCAACTCATCAAAACCCAGGACATGGAACCGCTACGGTGAATACTGGAGAGACAACGAAAATAATACTTACTGGCTTCAGAACACCAACTATATGAGGCTCAAAAATTTTGAACTCGGCTATAGTTTTCCGAACGCGATCAGCAAGCTTGGTATAAACGGACTGAGAGTCTATTTTAACGGGATAAACCTGCTTACACTTGATAAGCTGACTGATTTTGATCCGGAATCTAATTCCGTCACAGCCTACCCTCTTAATAAGACTTTCAACCTGGGAGTTAATGTAACCTTTTAAAATCAGAGATTATGAGAAACAAAATAAACATCCTGATATTTCTATTCGTAGCCGCATTTATGGCTTCGTGTAGTCAAGATTTTCTTGAAACAAAACCTCTTACAGAATTTTCGGAGGTCGATGTCTGGAACGATCCGGCACTGGTGGAGACTTTTATTAACCAGATTTACTGGAGGCTTGATGAGCCTGCATCACCCGGGAGACTGAAATCGAACATCGTTGATGAAGCCCACTACCGGGGTAATGGCGCATCAAAAAACTTCAACAACTGCCTTCTTACAGTTGACCAGATCCCGGGCTGGAGTACTCCAACCAGGTACAGGACCTGGAATGACCTTTACAAATCGATCAGGTACTGCAATATCTTTTTTGCCAACGTCGATAAAGTTCCATTCGGGGACGCCATTGTGGACGGCAAAACGATGAAGGACCGGATGACGGGAGAAGTTCATTTTCTGAGAGCCTACCTCTATCACCTGCTCACTTCGGTATATGGAGGAGTTCCAATAATTACCGATCCTTACGGACTGACTGATGATTTCCAGATTGCCCGCAGCTCCTATGAGGATTGTGTAAACTTCATGACTGAGGAATGCGACCTTGCCGCAGAAATGTTGCCAGAAGTTCAAAGCGGCGATAATAAGGGGCGTGCCACCAGAGGTGCCGCCATGACCCTGAAGGCACGGGTCCTGCTTTATGCTGCCAGCGACCTCTATAATACAACGGTCTTCACCGGTTATGCAAATCCCGAGCTTATTGGATATACAGGCGGAAGCAGGCAGTCCCGCTGGGAAGCTGCCCGCGATGCGGCCAAAGCTGTTATCGACCTTGGGATCTATGACCTTTATAAAGCCACTCCGGCACCCTCCGACTCTATTGCAAGGAACATTGCTGAACTGTTTATCGCTAAGAACACTGAAGAGGATATTTTTGTCAAGTATTTCACCTCAAACCAGCAACAGTATCTGGGACTGGTGAGCGGGCCGAACGGATGGCACAACTGGGGAACCAATGCCCCGATAGGCGACATTGTTGATGATTACGAAATGAAAGATGGTACAAAGTTCGACTGGACCAATCCGGAACATGCCGCCGCCCCGTATGCCAACCGTGAACCACGGTTCTATGCTTCAATCCTTTATGAAGGTGCTTATTGGAAACCCCGCACCGCTGACGTGCAGGGAATTGATCCTGTCGGCATCGTACAGGTCGGCAAATGGGAAAGATGGGATGAAGCGACACAGGCAATAAAGGTATATTATGGTGTTGATACCCGGCAAAGTACCATTGAAAACTGGAACGGCGGTTATCCGGGTTACTACCTTCGCAAATTCCAGGATCCTGCCGTTGATGCTCAATATTTCTTCCAAACCGTTCCATGGCGCTGGATGAGATATGGAGAGGTTTTGCTGAACTATGCCGAGGCCTGCATTGAACTTGGCCAGGAAGACGAAGCCAGGACCTACCTGAATATGATAAGGAAGAGGGCCGGAATGCCCGACATTACTGAAACCGGTGATGCCCTGCGCGAACGCTACCGCCATGAGAGACGAATAGAGCTTGCATTCGAAGAGCAGCGTTTCTTTGATGTCCGCCGCTGGGTCATCGGGCCGCTGGCTTATCATCCCGTGCACAGTGTCGATGTGGTTTATAAGATGAACGAAACCGATCATACCACGGCTGCCGTTCCGACAATAACTCCAAAGGTATTTGAGACCTGGAAATGGGAGGATAAAGCATATTTCTTCCCGATACTGAGGGATGAGATGAATAAGAACAGTCTCCTTATCCAGAATCCGGGCTATTAGTAGTTGACAATCCGGAGGCTATCTCAACCCATTTGCACCCCCTGCGCCCCTGAGGGTGGTTCTTAAAAGTTCCCTTTAGGGGTGAAAAACAAGGGATTTTGAGATAGCCTCTTT
>Ga0105101_10000243_pt1 | contig 21688 bp, 18 predicted proteins | sample PPLLak21cMay2015_2_FD_87037 | JGI IMG/M metagenome (GOLD analysis project Ga0105101, IMG submission 87037) | Freshwater sediment microbial communities from Prairie Pothole Lake near Jamestown, North Dakota, USA - PPLs Lake P8 Core (1) Depth... | ecosystem: Environmental > Aquatic > Freshwater >... | reverse complement strand
TCACCGAACTCATGAATCAGTGGTTCCGCGAGGCCACGCAGTGCGTCAAACAACGGCACGGTACCATCGACAAGTTCATGGGTGACTGCGTGTATGCCCGCTGGGATGCCGACACCGACCCCGGCGGGGCGCTCCTCAAGGCGCTCGACGCCGCGTGCGAGCTCGATCGCATCACGCACCACATCAACGCCACGCGCCCGAACCTGCCGCAGCAACTCCATATCGGAGTCGGCATCAACATCGGCAATGCCGCACTGGGCACCGAGCAAGGCCGCACCGCCATTGGCGACGCCGTGAACCTCACCTTCCGCCTGCAGGAACAGACCAAACATCTGGGCCGTGCCATCCTGCTCAACCGCGATGCCTATCTCAACCTGCCGAGCGACCTCTGGCAGGGGCGCGAACAGACCATCCGCGTCGCCGGCAAGACCCAGCCGCTGGATGTGTGGGGAATCACTTTTGAGGAAGCAGCGGCATTGCTGGCGGCACGGTCCAAAGACTCTTCCGCTCGCGGGGAGGGAGGAACGCCGTAAGGCAACAGGCGCTATGGGCGCACGTCCCTTTCCGTGGCGCTCAACACCGTCAAAGCGGTTGAATGATACTCGCGCAGAAAAAGCACAACGACCACGGCGGTGGTCGCGGCCATGAACAGCCACGGGCTGACGAACCAGCCGAGCGCCGCGAGGCTGAAGTAAAACGCCCGCAGTCCCTGGTTGAAATCCTTGGAGGCATGGGTCGCCATCTCGGCGGCGCGCCGGGCGAAGGCGTCATCTGGCCCTTGCGGCGCGGCGCCGATCATCGTTGAGCAATAATTGAACTGGCGCAACGCCCAGGTGAACTTGAAGAACGCGTAGACAAAGATCGTGCACAGCACGATCAGCTTCAGCTCCCACTGCAGCAGCGTCGTGGTCGCGGCAAATGGCAGCGCGCGCACGATCTCGATCGCCCTGTCCGTGGAGCCGAGGATGGTCAATAACCCGGCCAGGACCAGCAGCGTGGCGGAGGCAAAGAACGCGACACCCTGCAACAGGTTGCGCAGTATGTTCACATCCGCCACGCGGTTGTCGCGCAGCAGCATCTGCTGCATCCACTGTTCGCGGTAGGTGTGCATGACCGCGCGCAGCGACCGGGCGCGGCGCGCGTGCCGGTCCGCGTAGACGGTGTAGCCGATCCACAGCACGACAAACCAGACAAGGCTCAGCAGGTCGCTGACAGGAATATCGATCATGGCGGGTGTGCTTGCAGGGTGCGTGCGTTATCCGGAACATCGCGTCGGAAAACGCAGCGGCGACCTCGCCTGGACCAGGCCCGATCCCGTTCCGGTTTACACGTTGGCCAGAAACTTGTTTGCATGCTGACTGAACCACTCAACTGCCGCCTGATGGGCATTCATGGCCACGGCACCCGCTGTGCTGTTCATCTCCTGGTAGGCGCGAATCGCCCTGTGCATTTCAGCAAAACGGGCACGGCGCGCAGTACTCATCTCGACAAACTCGGCTCCGACTGAAAATTTGTCGCGCTGCGGCCGGCACCAGATGACCCTGGCCTTGAGGGTAATGACCGGGTTTTTTTCGGGAACCTCAATTTCGATTCTCTGACCCAGATACAATTCGGTGTCTACGACAAAACAGAATCCGCCCGCGCTCAGGTTGGTCATGCTCGCGGATTCGCCCAGAAACCTGGCCCCCTCGGGGCGAACATTGACAGTATATTCCGCAACAATTCGTTCAGCTTCTCTAAGTTCGGTAGACATTCGCCCCCCACGTTGTTTCTTGTTTTTGAAAGACTGTGCGTGAAAACCTATTTCTGTCTGACGAGCCTCCCGGGCACTGATTGCATCCCACGTCCAGCCGGTATTACTGTGCCGGTTTATCGACAGTCAGCAGCTCCACTTCGAAAATGAGCGTGGAGTTGGGGCCGATCATCGGGCCCGCGCCACGTTCGCCGTAGGCCAGTTTCGCCGGGATATACAACATCCACTTCGCGCCCTCCTTCATGAGCGGCAGCGCCTCGGTCCAGCCGGCAATCACCCCCTTGACCGGAAAGCTGGCGGGTTGATTTCGTTTATAGGAGCTGTCGAACTCGGTGCCATCGATCAGCGTGCCGCGATAGTTCACCGTCACCGTATCCTCGACCGTGGGCTTTTTTCCCTTGCCCGCCGCAATGACCTTGTACTGCAGGCCGCTGGCCGTGGTCTTGACGCCCTTCCCGCCCTTGTTCCTGGCCAGAAACGCCTCGCCCGCTTTCAGGTTAATCTCCGGAACCTTCTGCGCGGCTTCCTTGCGCACGTCGGCAAAGCGCTGCAGTATTTCCTGGTCCGGCAACGCCGGCGCAACGCCGCCGATGGCGTCTTTCAGACCTTGCGCCGTCGACGTGGCATCCACGTCCGGGAGCTGTCGCTTGAGTGAACGGCCAATGTCATAGCCGACGCTGTAGCCGTTCTTTTCCATGTCCGTCTTGAGTTCGACCCGCTCCGCGGCGACGCCTGGCAAGGCGACACCGGTCAGCGCGACAGCACATGCGGCCAATAAGAATTTCCTGTTCATGCAATCTCCTGTCACGTTATGGATTGAACCGACCCCGCCTGCACCGGCGCTGGAAGAAGGATATCCCAAATACCGGGGAACATCTTCCCTGACCGGCGAACCCGCCACAGGCAGTCCGGCCGGGTGATGCGCCTCAGAACTTCCTCACTTCGCCAAACTTCAGATTCAGCACCTGGGTGGCACTCCGGCCGAGCGCGGCAATGTATTCTTCCGGCGTGCCCTTGAGATTGGGGTTGGTGCCGTAGTGCATGGGAATGGCGTACTTGGGTTTGAGGTATTGGCGCGTGGCGTAGGCGGCATCCTTCGGACTCAACACGAAATGCCCGCCCACCGGTATCAACACCAGATCCGGCCGGTAGTAGCTGCCAATGAAGCCCATGTCGCCGAACAGGCCGGTGTCACCCATGTGGTAAACCTTGAAGCCGTTCTCGAGCTCGATAATAAAACCGGCCGGCTCCCCGCCCACGTGCACCTCGGTCTGCCCGCTCTTGGGATTGGTCCACTTGTATTCGGAGCTGTGCTCGGCGCGGGTCATGGTGATCTTGATGCCCTCGCCGAGCGGGGTGATCACGCCGCCTTTGTTGAACCGCGGCGACAGTTCGCCGGGCAGCTCACCGAGGGCCACCAGCGTGTCGTTGAGGCCCGCCGGTGCGTACAGCGGCGCGTTGTGCTGCCTGGCGAGCGCCGGTCCATCGCCCACATGATCGCCATGCGCATGGGTAACCAGAATCAGGTCCACCTTGCCGAGCCTGGAGAGATCTTTTTGCTCAGCGGAAAGCTTGGGATTTTTGGAGATGAACGGGTCGATCAGGATCACCTTGCCGGAAACCGAGGTAATCTTGAATGCCGCATGCCCCAACCACTGCACCGACACCTGGCCTTTTGTTTTATCCGCCGCCAGCGACAGCGCCGGAAGCAGGCCAAACAGCAACCCGGACCACAATAGTGCACGCCGTAGCTTCATGTCACGCTCCGTAGTCGAAGGACAAGCGGCCATTATTCCGTTAAAACGGCGCGGCTGTCACCCCATATAACCGGACCGCCGGGTATGCGACCATGGCGGGCATGAACCGCCTTTGCTTGCCGATCGGATTGCTGGGCCTGATCGTCGCCATGCTGCTGCCAGGCTGCCAGGCTAAACACGCGAGCCCGGAGGACGAGGTGCGCGCGCTGATCTACGGCGCAGTGGCCGCGGCCGAACAAAAGAACATCGGAAAGCTGTCGGACAGCATTTCGAGAAAGTACGCAGACGACCAGGGGCGGAACAAACGCGCTGTGGAAAGTCTGCTGCGGCTGCATTTCCTGCGCAACGAAAGCGTCCACCTGTACGCGCACATCCAGTCCGTCACACTGACGCAACCGGATCATGTCCAGGCCAGCGTACTCGTCGCCATGGCCGGCGTGCCGATCGTGTCGGCACAGGACCTGCCTGCCTTGATCGCCGACCTGCACCGGTTCGAGATCGATTTTGCACACGAAGGAAGAGCCTGGCACGTGCAGCGCGCCACCTGGCGACGGGCCGAGCTTGGTGAATTTCTCAGTCCGTAATAAATACGGCTACTGACGTGCCGGTATACTTACCATGGCCGGGTTGGCACCAGGCGCTGGAGAGCGATCGTCAATGCCGCACAGGCTTGCCCACACGCAAAAGGAGGCCAGAAGCTTGATGGTTTATTTAAGCAGCGGATGGTCTTTCGGCAGTTGCTTTGAGTACCAGATGGCCAGCTTGTGTTTCATGCTGGGTTCCGAAACCTGATCTTCCGGCAAAGGCTGAATGAGTTTATCGTGGATCAGCAGCCGGTAGATAAAGCGGATTTTCTCGCTGGCCGAATCGGTCGGCTCGAACACCACGGCACCCCGTTCCACCCCGTACTTCATGCCGGCGAGAATCGCGGCTTTAACCAGCTCGGCCTCGTGTTTTAATTTATGCATGGCGCCCTCGTTTGTCACGGATGTCGGCGGTAGCGGCGCGGCGCTTCGTTGTCATGAATCACCATTCCAGCACGCGGCCACAGCTGAATTGTTGACGAATACCAGCTTGCATTGGAAGACGGCTCTATCATAGACCGGCGCCGCCAGTAACTGGAGCGGCGGCCAGGGTTCAGGGGACAGACCATGCGAAACACCGCATAATCATGGCATGACGATTCTTTCTGCCCGAATCCGTTACGTACTCGATCGCCCGTGGCGGTTTGCGGGCCAGGTGGTGGCCGGCTTCCGCGCCAATCAGGGGTTCCTGCTGGCCGGGGCCGTGGCCTACTACACCTTGTTGTCCACCATCCCGATGTTCGCCCTCATCCTGGTGCTGCTGTCGCAATTCAGGGAAACAACGACGCTGCTCACGGCCCTGCAGGAATACCTGGTGCTGGTGGCCCCGGGACAGGCCGAGGCCCTGGTCGCCCAGATCAGCGTGTTCCTGGACAACTGGAAGGTGGTGGGGGCAACGGGACTGGTGCTGCTGCTGTTTTTCAGTTCTCTGGCGTTCACCGTTCTGGAAAATGCCATGTCGGTGATCTTCTTCCACCGCGTGGCGGTGAAACGCCGGCATTTCCTGGTTTCGGCCATCATTCCCTACTTCTACATCTCGCTGCTGGCGGCCGGCATGCTGGTGGTGAACGCCGTCAGCGGCACATTGGCCGCGCTCCACGACCAGTCCGTGATCATCATGGGCCGCGTCTGGTCGCTGAATGCCACCGAGGCCGTGCTGCTCTACCTGTTCGGGATCGTCGGCGAGATCGCCCTGCTCACCTCGCTGTACATGGTGATGCCGGTCGGCCGGCTGGCGCTGCGCCACGCCTTGATCGGCGGGGTGACGGCCGCGCTGTTGTGGGAAATCACCCGGCATGTTCTGGTCTGGTACTTCTCGACCCTGTCGCTGGTCAATCTGGTCTACGGTTCGTTTGCCGCGACCATTCTCCTGCTCCTCAGCATCGAGGCAGCGGCGATCATTTTGCTGCTGGGTGCGCAGGTGATCGCCGAATACGAACGCATCGGCATGTCGCCGACATCGGCACACGGGCTGCAAACCTAGCACGTGTTCCCTCGTGCTCAGGTTACAGCTGCCTGATCCTGTCCAGCATGTCTTGCGCATGCCCCTCGGCGCTGACGCCGTACAGGGCCTCTCGCAGAATACCGGCTTTGTCGATGAGAAATGTCGAGCGCACGATACCCGGTTTCTTTACGCCGTTTTTTTCTTTTTCCTGCCACACCCCGTAACGCTCGCACAGTTCACCCGTGGTATCCGCCAGCAGGTCGAGCTTCAGGCCATACTTGTCGATAAAGGCCTGATGACTCGCACAGCTGTCCTTGCTCACGCCGATGACCACGGTATCCAGCGCGGCAAATGCACCGGCCAGGGCGGTAAACTGGTTCGCCTGAATGGTACAGCCGGGCGTGTCGTCTTTGGGATAAAAATACAAAACCACATGCTTCTTGCCTTTGAAACCGGACAACGAAACAACCTGGTTGTGCTGATTGGGCGCGCTGAAATCGGGCGCGACCTGGTTCTTCTTTAACATGGCCGTCTCCTTTTCTTTCTTCCGGGTGCCGTGAATCACGTGTTGCCACATCATCGCACACACTTGATGCCTTGGGCGGCATTCGGTCCGCTGGATAGCAGGCGCCAACCCGATAACCGGGCACGTCACCCGCCTTGGCGCTGACATCCGGATGTCGCGGTACGCTCGCCGCCTCCCTGTCGCCGGACGTTAATCGGAAAGTCACGGTCAGGAATACCGCCGGGCGCGCTGTACCAGGGAGGGAATGGGGCTATGCTGATCATTGTATCGCCAGTTTTGTAGATCGATATCTCGACGAGTACACCCATGAATAATTCTCAGGCGGATCAGGGCGATAGCACGGCATCGACACTGAGTGCCCGGCAAAAAGAAACCTTGCTGATGTTGATTGTCATCAACTATGCCGAGGAGCATGGCCTGTTGAATGCGGAACAGCTGGAAGACGCCCGAGCCAGTTTGCGCGCCCTGTTTCTGCACGCCACCGGCGAGGAGACCATGCTGCGCAAGATCATCAGGATTCTCCAGATCAACCGCGCCCTCAACAAGACGTTTAGTGAAATGGCCAACATCCTCGCGGGTATCAGCAAATCGCACCAGTCCCTCGTCGGCCAGCACGCCGCGCTTGAGAAACAGCTGGCCGCCATGGCGGTTACTCCGGATGAAATCGCACACTTTGCCCGCCCGCTGCTGGAATTCTCCGGCGACATCGTGCGCGCGGTTACCGAATTTGATCGCCAGATGGCCGAGTATAAAGAGGCCAAGGAGTTGGAGGCGCGCAGCGCGCACGTCTACCGGCTCGCACAGGAGGCGCGCGCCAGGCTGAAACAGCGCTTTGAACAGGGCATCACTCAAGAGAACCAGCAGGAAGAGCAAGTAAAACAGAAGGTCTACCAGGCATTCAATTTCGCGGAAGCCGAATCGGACTACCAGTATCACAAGCGCAGCGCCAAGAGCATCCGCGATGGAATTTCGAGCTCACTGACTGACTTTCAGCTGATGTGCCAAATGGCCATGAAACCGGAAATGCGCAGTGCCCACAAAATCAACAGCAAGGCCGGCAAGCCGCCGTGCGTGGATATCTACACAATTACCGTAAAGGCAATGCGTCGCTTTCCAAGACTTCAACTTCTGATTCCCGCCGTACAGGACCAGTTAAAGCTGTACCAGCGCTCGTTCGGCATGTTCATGCTCGACTTCGAAAAGTTCAACAACACCCTGGGGCCGATGATCGAGAACACCCAGGACTATTTTCAGGCGAAGGAACAGGATGAAGACGTTCGCACCAAACAAAAGAAGCTGGCCGAGATCGAGGCGCTGATTGCATTTATCGAGGACGCATCCAGAATGCTGCACGATGGTCACGACTACACCTATCCACAGTTCTCGATCTCCATTTCAAAACACATTACCCACCCTGCCAAAAAGTGGGCGTCGATCGCCGAGCGATTGCTGCACATGAAGGTCGCGGCGGAAGCCGAGCTCAGCACGCGCCTCGCGTAAGCCATGACCGCCATCCGGGCCACATCTGCATCGGCGTGTCCGCCCATCCCGCAGGGATCGTGCGCCCCGCCTCGCGGGCTTTCTGCTTGTCTCTCAACTGGAGGATAAATCGATGCATCGCAACCTGGTGACAATACTGGCGCTCTTCATGGCTGGCTGTGGAGCCGAAGTGGCCAGCACCGCGGCCGTGAGCGGTGCGACCAAGGCGCAAGAGGCGCAACAGGCCCGACAAACCATGGAACGCGTCCAGCAAGAACTGAATGCCGCGGCACAGGCCGCGCAAGAACAGGCGGCTGAGGTGGAAAAATCGATGGGGTACTAATGGCCATCAACGCGGCGAAGCCATTTCCGTGCAGGCATTCGCAAAGCACTCGGCATAAAAAACGCCCCCAATCGGGGGCGTTCTTGTGCAAACGAATCGTAAAATAGAATTACTTCTTCACTGCCGGGCACTTCACATCCTTACCGTCGACCTTCACCATGTCGCCCGCCTTCTTGCCCTTGCAGGCCTTGGCAGTGGCTTCGCCCATGTGCTTGGCGGCCATGCTGGAAGTGCTCAGGCCCAGGCCGGCAACGAAGGCAATCGCCATCAGGCTCGTCAATAACTTGTTCATGTGGTATTCCCCTTAGTGTTGATGTTGATCTGATTGTTGTGACAAGAGCAGGCAGCTGCGCCTTCCCTTGTGCGCAAAAATCTATGCTTCTGCCGGTTACGCGTCAACGCAATTTAATTCGGCCGGGCAAGTATCAGTGGCGGCTAATATTAGCCAAGCGCCGCGTTGGTGTTGCGGGTCGCGGACAATCAGCCACGTTCCGTCCGCCGTTCGATCCACGCCCCCAGCAGGGTATAGGCCACGGCCAATATCATCGGGCCGACAAAAATGCCGATCAGCCCGAAGGCGATTAAACCGCCGATGACACCGGCAAAGACCAGTAACAACGGCAGGTTCGCGCCCTTCTTGATCAGAATCGGGCGCAAGACATTGTCGATCGTGCCCACGATCACCAAGACCACCAGCAGAAAGATTGCCCATGCCACATCATCGCGCCAATACAGCCAGAACACCGCCGGCAGCAGCACCGGTATGGCGCCGATCTGCGCCACCGAGAGCATGAACATCAACGCCGTAAGGACGGCCACAAACGGCACACCCGCGATCCAGAGTCCGACACCGCCGATCAGCGCCTGCACCAGCGCTGTGACCACCACGCCGAGCGCCACGCCGCGAATCGCCTGCGCCGAGAGCAGCACCGCGCCGTCGCCGCTCTCCCCGCCGACGCGCCGCCCCAGGCGCTGCATCCACGCACCGGCCTGTTCACCGTGCGCGTACAGAATGGTGGCGAACACCACCGTGAGCAGCAGCTCAATGAACACCACGCCGAAGCCGCCGACCCGCGCGACAAACCATTTCGTGATCACGCCGGCATAAGGCGCGACCTTGGCCGTGAGCCCCTCGGCGCCGCCGCCTGTCAGCTCCTGCCAGAGTTGCGCGCCATACTCTCCGACCACAGGCAGGCTGCCGAGCCAGTCGGGTTCCGCCGGCAGCGTGAGCCCGCTCATGGCCTTCACCCACCCGACGATGGTGTCGACATTGGTCACGATGGTAACGACCGCGGCGGAGAACGGCACGATCAACAGCAGCAACATCGCCAGCGTCATCGCCGTGACCGCCAGCCAGCGCCGGCCCCACAGCAGCGACTGGGCCGCGCGCATCAGCGGCCAGGAGGCCACCACGATCATCACCGCCCAGATCAGTGACACCAGAAAGGGGCGCAGGATCCAGAGCGAGAAACCGAGCAGACCACCGATGAACAGCACCGCGAGCACGGTGCGGGTGAGGTCGCGCTGGAGGTCGGGCATGTGGCGTGGGTCCCTGGGATTTCGGGGAATGTTACCCGAGCCAGGCGCGGCAACCAAACGACGCGCTTTGGCGCTTACCCGAAGTACACATAACTTGGCCTAGCTATATCCGCAGGCTGGCAAACAACACGGTGAGCCCATAGAGTAGCGGCAAACACGTCACCATTTCATTGCTCGTAATCCCTCAACCCGGTACCCGGACATGCTGCTGGTCACGTTTACGGATGGCGCGGGCAGCCGCATCGGTGTGCTCGATGGCGCGCGCAGCGAGCTGGTGGATCTGGCGCAGGCCGCGCCGGGCCTGCCGCCGGACATGCTGGGCTTGATCGCGCTGGGCGCGGCGGGCCTGGCCGAGGCACGGCGCACGCTGGCGAGTGGCGTGGCGCGCCGGCCGTTGGCGCAGGTGCGGTTATTGGCGCCGATTCCGCGCCCGGCACGCAACATTTTGTGCGTCGGCAAGAACTACCGTGACCACGTGCACGAAGTACAGTCGATCGCAGCGGACGGCGCGGCGGCGCCGGACGCGCTCCCGGCGGTGCCGATCTTCTTTACCAAGGCGACCACCACGGTCATCGGGCCGGGCGAGCCGATTCCCGCGTCCAGCGATGCCACCCAGTCGGTGGACTACGAAGGCGAACTGGCGGTGGTGATCGGTCCCGGCGGGCGCGGCATCGCGGCGGCCGATGCGCTGCGGCATGTCTACGGCTACACCATTCTCAACGACGTGACCTCGCGACGTCTGCAAGGCCGGCACCAGCAATGGTTCCTCGGCAAGAGCCTGGACGGTTTCTGCCCGCTCGGCCCGGCGATTCTCACCGCCGACGCGGTGCCGGACGTGCGCTGGCTGCGCGTGCAGACGCGCGTCAACGGCGAGCTGCGCCAGGACGGCGCGTTGTCGGATCTGATCTTCGACATCCCGACGCTGATCGAAACCCTGTCGCGGTGCATGACCCTCGAACCCGGCGACCTCCTCGCCACCGGAACGCCGGCCGGCGTCGGCATGGGCTTCAAGCCCGCGCGTTATCTCAAGCCGGGCGATCGCGTCGCCATCAGCATTGAACCGATCGGCACGCTGGAGAATCCGGTGGCGTAGTGTCGCGGGTTAGCGCGGAGGTGGAACGACGTTGCCGGCCAGGTCGGCCGCCACCGCCGGCAACGGCCGGCGCCGGCCTCCGCTTTCGAGGTGCGGCAACAACCCGGCCAGCAGGCCGATGGCCGGCAGGAATGCGCACAGCTGAAAGACGAAGGTGATGCTGGTCGAGTCGGCCAGCACGCCGAGCACCGCCGCGCCGATACCGCCGAGGCCAAAGGCCAGACCAAAAAACAGGCCGGCGACCGCACCGACCCGCGACGGCATCAGTTCCTGCGCATACACCACGATCGCCGGAAAGGCCGAGGCGAGAATGATGCCGATCGGCACGCTCAACACACCGGTCCAGAACAGGTTGGCATGCGGCAACAGCAGCGTGAACGGCAGCACGCCGAGAATCGATACCCAGATCACCGCCTTGCGGCCGATGCGATCGCCGATCGGCCCGCCGGCGATGGTGCCGAAGGCCACCGCCCCCAGAAACACAAACAGGTGCAGCTGCGCGCTCTGCACCGACACCCCGAAACGATCGATCAGGTAAAAGGTGTAGTAGCTCGTCATGCTGGCCATGTAAAAGAACTTGGAGAAGATCAAGGCCACCAGCACCGCGATCGCCATGGCCACCCGGGCGCGCGGCAGGTCGAGGTGCGCCCCCGCCTTGACGCCGCGCGACTTGATGCGCGCCAGCCCGTGCGTTTTGTACCAGTGCCCGACGTTGATCAGCACGAAAATGCCGAGCAGTGCCGCGAGCGAGAACCACGCGACGCTCGACTGGCCGTGCTGCAACACGATAAAGGCCGCCAGCAGCGGCCCGATGGCCGAGCCGGCATTGCCGCCGACCTGGAACACCGACTGCGCCAGCCCGTGCCGTCCGCCGGCGGCCATGCGCGCGACGCGCGACGACTCCGGATGAAACACCGATGAGCCGGTGCCGATCAGCGCCGCGGCCAGCAGCAACATGCCGAAGTCGTGCGCATAGGCCAGCAACACCAGCCCGACGAGTGTGCAGCCCATGCCGATCGCCAGCGAATACGGCTTGGGATGACGGTCGATATAAAGGCCGATCACCGGCTGCAGGAGCGAGGCCGTGAACTGAAAGGTGAACGTCAGCAGGCCGATCTGGCCGAAGTCGAGGCCATAGTTGCTCTTCAATATCGGGTAGATCGCCGGCAACAGCGACTGCATCATGTCGTTGAGCAAATGACAAACGCTGATCGCGGCCAGAATACTGTAGGCGGTTTTGTTGGCCGGGAGGTCGCTGGCGCGGCTGGTAGTCACGGTGAATGCCCTGCTGCAATTGGGTTCAGGGAGTGGCGCCACCCGGCAGCGGGCGGCAGGCCTGTGCTTCCATGCTCCGCATAGAATGCCCGGTTCGCGCGCCCGCTACCAGACCCAGGCCGACGTTCATGCTTGCGGTTTGACCGATGGAATCTCGACCGGCTCTGATCCGACCAGCCTGATTATGCCTTTTTCACGAACTCGGATTTCAGTTGCATGGCGCCGACCCCGTCAATCTTGCAGTCGATATTGTGATCGCCATCGACCAGACGGATGTTCTTGACCTTGGTGCCCACCTTGACCACCAACGACGAACCCTTGACCTTGAGGTCTTTAATGACGGTAACGCTGTCGCCATCCTGCAACACGTTGCCGTGCGCGTCCTTGACCACGCGTGTCTCCTCGCTGCTTACAGCTGCCGCTTCTTTTGACCATTCGTGCGCACATTCCGGGCAGACGAACATATTTCCATCTTCGTAGGTGTATTCGGAACCGCACTTCGGGCACTTGGGCAGATTACTCATGATTGTTTCTGTATCCGGTTATTCAATTGTGGAAGAACAAGATGTAGCCCGATCGTCCTCAGTCTCAGGCCGGAAAGTCCAACTCGCGCTGATGCCGTAGAGCAAGAATTCGAACCAGGCCTTGTTCGGGCAGGTATCGATAGAGCGCGATATAACCGGTCTTGCCGTAGGAAATGATCAGTTCGCGAATCTCGCCTTCAACGCGTCGCCCGATCAACGGGTGATCCGAAAGGATTTCGGCGGCGTTACGAATGGCAACTGCCGCATCCACTGCGGCGGCTGGATCGTGCTCGGCCAGGTACGCAAATGCCCGCTCCAGATTCGCAAGCGCGTTCTGCGCGTAGACTACTTGCGCCACGACTTGGGCCGTGCCGCTTTCGGATTGCGCGCCAGGCGTTCCAGCCAGATGTGCACGTCCTCGGCACGATACACCGCCGCGCCTTCCGCGACGCCGGAATCCGCAACCAGCGCCTCGCGCACAAATTCGCGCATCCGCTCCTCCCGCGCCACCTCGCGTTCCAGTGCCTCCACCATCAGGCTATGCGCCGATCGTCCGGTCTCCTTGGCCAAGCGAACAATGCGTGCTTTCAGCTTATCAGGCAACTTGAGCGTCGTGGAAGCGGTCATGGGAGTCACTCCGGCTAAGGTAATACTATAGTAGCACTTGAAATTTCCGGGGACAACGCAGCGGCAGGTTCCCTTTTGCAAACTCTTAGTGCCTTGCCGACCTGGACCTGTACGCTGATCAATGCACCGCCAGCACCATCCCCCCGGTTAACGGCACAGCAATCAGACTTTTGCATCGCCTGTTCCGACAGACGGCCACGCGCTGGCCATCGGCAACGAGTAGGCTGACTATTCTATAAAATAAGGTACAGGGGAAAATTTGCCCGCACCCCGGGAAAAGGTCTTGAACTCACTCGAAATTTTCCAGCAGCTGGCGCAGAGCACCAACGACGTGATCGTGGTGACGGCGGCGACGCCGCTCGGACCGCCCGGGCCGATTATTGTCTATGTGAACCCGGCATTCACCGCGCTCATGGGTTATGACGCCGACGAAGTGATCGGCAAATCGACCCGGCTGCTGCACGGCCCGAATACCGACCCGCAGACCGTGGCGGCCGTGCGCGCGGCAATGGAAGCGCAACGGCCGATCCGCACGGAAATGCTCCACTACAATTGCGACGGCGATGCTTGCTGGCTCGACACCAACATCGTCCCGTTGCGCGACACGCACGGCCGTGTGACCCACTTCGCCACCATCGGGCGCGACCTGACGGCAACCAGGCAACTGCAGCAGGAACTGCTGCTGTTGGCCAGCACCGATCCGCTCACCGGCCTGCTCAATCGCCGCCGCTTTCTCGAACAGGCCGGAACGGAATTCCTGCGCAGCCAGCGCTACCAGCATGAGCTGGCCGTGGCGATGCTGGATATCGATCACTTCAAGGCCATCAACGACAGCCACGGACATTTTGTCGGCGACCAGGTATTGGTTGCCCTGGCGCGTGCTACCGAGAATCTACGGCGCAACACCGACATCCTCGGCCGCTGGGGCGGAGAGGAGTTTGTTATTTTCATGCCGGATACACCGCTCGACGGCGCGGCCGTCCTGGCGGAGCGGTTGCGCGAAGCGCTCGCGCAGCTGCCCGTCGACACCACGGCCGGGGTATTGCGCTTCACGGTCAGTGCCGGAGTCGCGGCCTGCAGCGAGTGCGATACGGGCATCACCGACGTCATGCAACGCGCCGACGCCGCGCTGTTCGCGGCGAAGAATCACGGTCGCAACTGCATTCAGGTGCTGGCGAGCGAGGGATGCAGCACGGCGTGAGCGGCCGGTCAGCGAAGCTTGACGCACAGTTCGCTGTCTTTTCACCCCTTCTTCCAGCTTGCCATGCACATCGCACGATCGGTGCGCCTGCCTTCAGCCCAGATCCACCTCGACATAGTGCTCCCGGCGGTCGTCAACCAGAGGAATGATGCCTTGTGGTCGTCCTGCCCCGTCTGTACCGGGTCCACTTACCACCGCGCCGTCCAGCGTTACGCGGCTTACAGACCCCGGCTCTGCACCGACGCGCTTGACCGTGATGTGGTAGAAGGTCTCGCGATAGCGGTAGTGAATTTTGTAGGACTCCCAATGCGCCGGGATACACGGTGCCATGCGCAGATGATCCACTTCCAGTTGCAGACCGAGCAGCGTTTCCACGGCCAGCTGGTACATCCAGCCGGCCGCCCCGGTGTACCAGGTCCAGCCGCCCCGTCCGGTGTGTGGTGTGGCACTGTAAATATCCGCGCTCATGACGTACGGCTCGACCTTGTAACGTTCGATCTGCGCAGGCGTACTGCCGTGATGGACAGGATTGAGCATGGCGAACAATTCCCAGGCGCGCTCCCGGTCGCCGAGCATGGCAAACGCCATCGTGGACCAGATCGCAGCATGGGTATATTGGCCGCCATTCTCGCGCACGCCGGGCACGTAGCCCTTGATATAACCGGGCTCAAGTTCTGATTGGTCGAAAGGCGGGTCGAGCAGCTGGATCAACTGCGCATCGCGTCGCACCAGGCGTTTGTCCACCGCGGCCATCGCCTGGCGGGCGCGCGCGGGATCGCCGCCGCCGGTAATGACCGCCCAGCTCTGGCTGATCGAATCGATCTGGCATTCAGCGTTGCCGGACGAGCCCAGAGGCGTGCCGTCATCGAACCAGGCGCGCCGGTACCAGGCGCCGTCCCAGGCATGGGCCTCGATATTGCCGCGCAATTGTTCCGCCTGCGTGCTGCAAACCTCGGCAAAGTCGGCATCGCCCTGGCCACGCGCCAGGCCGGCAAACAGCCGCAGGTTCTCGACCAGGAACCATGCAAGCCAGACACTCTCACCCTTGCCGCCACGACCCACGAGGTTCATGCCGTCGTTCCAGTCGCCGCAGCCCATCAGCGGTAATTGATGCTTGCCAAAGCGCAAACCATGTTTGATGGCACGCACGCAATGTTCATAGAGACTGGCCACTTCCACAGAGCGTTGCGGCTGGTCGTAGTAAGACTCCTCCTCCGGATTCAATTCGCGGCCTACCAGGAAATGGACCGGCTCGTCGAGCACGCCGGTATCGCCGGTCGCCAGCACATAACGACAGGTCGCATACGGCAGCCACAGATAGTCATCGGAGAAATGGGTACGCACGCCCTGCCCATTGGGCGGATGCCACCAGTGTTGCACATCGCCCTGGAGAAACTGGCGCTCGGCACAGCGGATCAACTGCTCGCGGGCGAGCCACGGTGTCGCATGCAGCAGCGCCATGGTGTCCTGCAATTGGTCACGGAAACCGTAGGCACCACCGGACTGGTAATACCCGCTGCGTCCCCACAGCCGGCAGGACAGTGTCTGATAGACCAGCCAACCATTGGTCAACACGTCCAGTCCTGGGTCCGGCGTCTCCACGTGCACCGCACCCAAGGTGCGGTTCCAGTACCCCCACACCGCCTCCAATGCCTGCCGTGCACCCGCCGACCCGGCGTATTGCTGGATGAAATGCTGTGCTTCGTCGGTGTTGCGGGCCGCGCCGAACACGAACACAATCTCGCGCTCCTGCCCTTCGGCCAGTTCGAAATAGGTCTGCAGCGCGGCGCACGGATCGAGGCCCGCACCGGTCTTGCCCGACAAACGCTTGCGACGCATCGCCGCCGGGCTGGCCAGCGAGCCATTGCGGCCGATGAATTCGGTGCGGTTTCCGGTGACCGACCGCACGCGCCCGCTCACCTGCGCGAAGACCACCCGGTTGGCGCATTCGCGGCCGTAGGCATTGCGGGCAAACAGCGCCCTGCTTTGCGGATCCATTTCGGTGACAATATGCATCAGGTTGGCATGCCGCCATTCACCGAGCACCAGCTCCCAATACCCGGTCAGCGACATTCGCCGCGGACGCCGCGACTGGTTGCGCAGTTTGACCACCACGAACTTCACCGGGGCGTCCATGGCGACATAGGTGAACAACTCCGAAGAAATACCGGCTTCGAAATGCTCGAACACGCTGTAGCCGAATCCGTGGCGGCACACGTATCCGGAGCGGCCGCGTGCGGGTAGCGGCGTCGGTGACCAGAACGCACCTGTTTCCTCGTCGCGTATATAAAGCGCCTCGCCGCTGCTGTCGGAGAGCGGGTCGTTGTGCCAGGGGGTCAACCGGAACTCGTGCGCGTTTTCCACCCAGGTATACGCGCTGCCGCTCTCGCTGACGACCGTGCCGATGTGCGGGCTGGCGATGACGTTGGCCCACGGCGCGGGCGTGTTCTGACCCGGTTCGAGGGTAACGACGTATTCGCGCCCGTCGGGCGTGAAACCCCCCAGGCCGTTATTGAAAATGCGTGCGCGTTCCGCCAACGGGTATACCGCTTCCACGACCGCTTGTTGCACGGGTTCCAGAAGGTCCGACACGCGTTGCGCCGACACGCGGCGTTCCACCTGCTCGACCAGGGTTTCGGCGGTATCGCTGAACACGATGCGGGCGACCGTCTGGAGCAATACCCGCTCGTCTTCGGAAAGCTCCTCGGCACGCCGCACGAAGACGCCACCCGGCTTGTCGATCACTTGCGCTTCGGGTCCCGCATTGATCAGCCCCATGATCAGGTCTTGCAGAACCGCCCGATAGCCCGAGAAATCCTCGTTCACGATCACCAGATCGGCAATCAGGCCCTTCAACCGCCAATAGGCGTGTGCTTGCAGCACCTGCTTGACCAGGTCAATGCGGTTCAGGTCGCCGATGTGCAGCAGCACGATCGGCAGATCGCCCGAGATGGCAAAGCGCCAGAGTCCGGGCTGACCAAGCTGGTTGCGGGCAATGATGCCGGGCGCGGCGCGGCGCAAGGCATTGCCGTAAATGACAGAGTTGGCCAGGCGCCCGTAAATCTGAGCATCGGCCGCGCTGGCATTGAGGTGGCGCAGCACCTCCTGGCTCTGGAACCAGGCCATTTCAAAGGCACGTTCCACGAAGTGCCGGTCACAATATTTCTCGAGCAATGCCAAGGCGGCCTCGCGCGTGTTCGCGACACCGGAGATGATCTGCACAGTCGCCGATTCGTCGGGTAACAGGGTAACGGTGCGGCGGATCGCCACGATGGGATCGAGCACCGATCCCACGGTGTTCGACAAGGCCGATGGGCCGTCCCGGTTTTCCAACACCACCGGGTTGGCTGCCGTGCGGCCCCGCCCGATGAATTGGGCGCGGTCCGTTTCGTAAGACGGCTCGTCGGCAATCGCGCCCGGCGCCGCGAACAGGTGAAACATCCACGGCATCTCCTCCCCCGGCATGCGGCGCCGCCGCGTGCAGAGGATCGCCTGTCGGTCGTGGACGATTTCGGTTTGCACGAACAGGTTGCTGAACGAGCGATGCGCCAGGTCGGCATTCAATGGCGCCAGCACGACCTCCGCGTAACTCGTCACTTCGATATGACGGGTGCGGGACGACTGGTTGGCGAGCGTAATGCGGCGGATCTCGACATCGTCTTCAGGTGAAACGCAGATCTCGGTGTGCGCCTCGATCGCCTGATCGCGCCGCCGGTACTCGGCGCGCGCCTGCACGAAAATCGCCTCGTAGTGATCGGCACGCCGCCGTGTCGGTTGATAGGCGGTTGACCAGTAACGCCCGGTGTCACGGTCGCGCAGGTAAATGAAGGTGCCCCAGTCATCGGCCGTGACGTCCTCGCGCCAACGGGTGACGGCCAGGTCGCGCCAGTGGCTGTAACCGCCGCCGGCATGGGTAGCCATGACATGGTAGTGGCCGTTCGACAACAGGTGAACTTCGGGTGTCGGCGTGTTCGGGTCGGTAAACACGCGCATGATTCCGCCTGCTTCCGCCACGGGCGGTCGCGCGGCCTCGCTCACCTCCGCCGCGTGCGGATGCAAGGTGCCGCCTTTCTTTGGCACGCGTTCCTGCAACAATAATACCGTCGCCTGTGTCTGGGGGTCTGACAGGAATCGACGCTGCATCGGCTGATCGAACAGCACATGTTCAAAGGCCAGCAGGCTCATGCCCTGGTGATGCGCCATGAAGGTACGCACAATGGCGCTGTTCTTGCCCCGTGGCACTCGCGATGGCGTGTAGTCGACGGCTTCGTAGAACCCATAGTTGCCAAGCAACCCGCTGGCGGCCAGCGTCTGCAAGTTGCGGCATGCTTCCTGCGGCGTCACCGTCAGCGCCAGTGCGCTGGCATAAGGCGCGACGACCAGGTCATCGCCCAGCCCGCGCTTGAAGCCAAGCCCGGGCACGCCGAACGCCCGATATTGATAAACCTGGTGCATGTCGGTGGCGTTGTAGCAGGATTCGGAAATCCCCCACGGCACTTCGCGTTGCCGGCCGTATTCGATCTGGCGCGTCACCGCGGCCTTGCAGGTCTGCTCCAGCAAGGTGTTCGCATAACTCGGCATGATCAGCTGCGGCATGAGGTACTCGAACATCGAGCCGCTCCACGAAATCAGACTCACGTCGCCGGCATGACTGGTCAGCAGGCGGCCGAGCGAAAACCAGTGTTTCTGCGGTACCTGTCCCTGCGCGATGAGCAGGAAACTGGCCAGGCGTGCCTCCGATGCCAGCAGGTCGTAGCAGGTCGGGTCGCGGCGCCGTTCGCCCACGTCGTAACCGATCGCCAGCAAGCCGCGCGGCGCATCGAAGAGAAATTCAAAATCCATCGTCGCCAGGTCGCGACAACGATTCACCAATTCGTCGATGACGCCGAGCCGTTCCAGCGCGGCGGACGATCGCGCCTTGGCGCCCTTTGCGCGCGCTCCGGCCAATTCCGCCAGTGTCGGGAGAGTGCTGAAGTGCCGCGGCTCGGGCACCAGGATTCGAAGCTCATCCCGAAGCGCCTGGGATTGCCGGTCGAATGACTGCGCCCAGTAATACAGTTCACCGTCGATATCAATATCCGCTGGCAGCCATGCAACCAGCCCCCCGCCGGTACGGTGAATCTCATCCAGCACACGGTCGGCGGCAGCCAGTGTCTGTGGCGGCCCGTTCAGGGTGCAGGCGTTCAGTGTGTCCCGCAGCAACTTGATATTTTTCGCAAGATCCGGGGCGGGCGACGCGGGCATGTGTTCGGCAAGCACCTGCAGGCTGTCCTGCAATCCCTGAAACGCGTTGGATGACAACACCGGCTGATTTTTCAACTCGGCCAACCCTGCTTGCAAAGTGAACAGGCAGCCGACCAGATTGCCGCTGTCCACTGACGAGACGTATTGCGGGTGAAGCGGCTTCAACGTTTGTGTGTCGTACCAGTTGTAAAAATGGCCGCGGTAACGTTCCAGCTTTTCCATCGAGGCCAGGGTGTTGCCGACGCGCTGCAGGCATTCCCCGGCCGTGAGATAACCGAAATCGTACGCCGCCAGGTCTGCCAGCAGCGACATGCCAATGTTGGTGGGCGAGGTGCGCGAGGCGATGACCGGTGCCGGATAATCCTGGAAGTTGTCGGGTGGCAGCCAGTTGTCCCGTGGGCCGACGAAGTCCGCGAAGTAGCGCCAGGTGCGGCGCGCCGACGTCCGCAGGAAAACCCGCTGATCAAGAGTCAGGTCCGGCGCGGGAGTGACCAGCGGCCGGCTGATCCACCAGCCGGCAAGCGGCGATATCAGCCACAGCAACAGGATGGGAACGGCGTAGAACCACGCCGCCGGTTGGTTCATGGCCAACGCCACGCCCAGCACCAGCGCCAGAACCGGCGCAATCCACATTTCGCGGAAAAAATCGGCGAGCGTGCGGCGCGCGTTGCGGATTGCGTACGACGGCAGTTGCCAGAGCAGCAATCCGCGCTGTGTAAACAGCATCCGCACACCCGAGCGCAGGATCGCGTCCAGACAAATCAGCGTGTCATACGGTAAAAATATCAGTGTCAGCAAGGCGACCGCCAGGGAGTGACTCGCGGTTTTGCTGGTCAGGACCAGGTGCAACTGCCAATCCTGTTCTTCCGTCTTGCGAATAAACTCGATCACGGATCCCAGCAAGCTGGGCAAGGATATCGCTGCCACGACCAGCAAGCTCCAGAACCACGCCGGTCCCGGGCCTAACAGCCACCCCCCCACCAGCAAGGCCAGCAGCGATGGTGGCACGAGGCTGCGTCGCAGGTTGTCGAAAATTTTCCACACCGACAAGGCGGAGAGCGGGTTCGGCTGGTTCTTTGCTTTCGATCCATCCGGTCCGGCTGGTCCGGGCACGCGCGGGAGCAGCCAGCCGGCAAGTTGCCAGTCGCCGCGTATCCACCGGTGCCGCCGACTGGCCTCAATGGCAACACTGGCGGGATGCTCTTCAATGAGGTCGACATCGGTTACCAGCGCCGAGCGTGCATAACCGCTTTCCAGCAAGTCGTGGCTGAGAATGAGATTATCCGGAAAGCGCCCATCGACGGCCTGGCGAAAGGCGTCCACGTCATAGATGCCCTTGCCGATGAACGACCCCTCGTTGAAAATATCCTGGTAGACGTCCGAAACTTCGCGCGTGTAGGGATCGATACCAGACTCGCCCGCGAACAATTTCGAGAAGCGTGATTGGCCGGCACTGATCAGGCTGATCGAGGCGCGCGGTTGCAGGATCGCGTAGCCTTCGACAATGCGTCCCTTGTCGGCGTCGTACACCGGCCGATTGAGCGGATGGGCGATATTTCCCACCAGGGCGCGCGCCACATCGCGGGGCAGTTGCGTGTCGGTATCCAGGGTGATGACGTACTTGATCGAATCGAGGATGGATGCATCACCGACCACATCCGAGAACGCCGTTTGCGCTTCACCCCTGAGCCGGCCATTGAACTGCTCCAGCTTGCCGCGCTTGCGCTCATAGCCCATCCACACCCGCTCGACCGGGTTCCACAGCCGGGGCCGGTGAAACAGATAGAAGATGCACGGACGGTCCTCGCGGTAGGTCTCGTTGAGCGCTTCGACCGCTGCGCGCGCGTGGGCGATCAAGGCGCCATCATCGGGCAGCGTCTGTTCGGGCGCGTCGCGGAAATCCGTCAGCAGGGCAAAGAACAGATTGGGATCGCGATTGCCGAGATAGCGGATCTCCAGGGCCTCGAGAAGATCATCGATCTCTTGCGGACTGCCCAGCAAGGTGGGGACGATTACCATCGTGCGGTGGCTGTCTGGAATACCCTGCGAAAAATCCATGCGTGGCAGCGCACGGGGCGGCAGGACCAGCGTGACCGTCAGGTTCACCAGCGGGACGGCCAGCGCCGAGACGCCAATCAGGCCGGTGATCGCAAAAAACCAGTAGCGCCAGTCATCCAGCGCGAACCCGTCGAAAGCGGACAACACGACCGCGGTCGCCAGTGCGGTGAGCAACAAGATGGGGCCGAGGTAAAGGGCCAGGCGAAAGTGCCGGCCCGCGCGGGTGGCTCGCAATTTCCAC
>Ga0105101_10000241_pt1 | contig 21767 bp, 20 predicted proteins | sample PPLLak21cMay2015_2_FD_87037 | JGI IMG/M metagenome (GOLD analysis project Ga0105101, IMG submission 87037) | Freshwater sediment microbial communities from Prairie Pothole Lake near Jamestown, North Dakota, USA - PPLs Lake P8 Core (1) Depth... | ecosystem: Environmental > Aquatic > Freshwater >... | reverse complement strand
TCTGACTTGGCTCCCGACGTCAGAGTGAACGGCATAGCTCCCGGCTCCATACTGACCGATGCGCTGACGGGCCTGCTCGATGAGGCGTCTCTGCAGAAGATGTGCGACCGCACGCCCATGAAGAAGCTCGGCGAGGTGGACGACATTGCCTTGGCTGCAGTGTACCTGGCCTCTCCTGCTGCCAAGTGGGTGACGGGCAAGATACTGGAGGTGGATGGTGGCATGGAGGCCACCAACATGCCCTCCTAGCCGTTCCGAGACATGCCCGCGCCATGGCCGTTAAAAAGTCAGGTTCACATGGCGGGATTCGCGCGGTCATCAATCAGGGCGATGAGCGGGTCGCGCTGGCTCCGACAGCAGCAATGATGTCCTTGCTGCTGATCCGGCAACCCTTCAGAATAGGGACTGAGGTCTCAAGACATCGTGGTGATCACTATGGGATACTTCACCTGTGAACAGCCAGCGGGCGAACCACAGGGCAAGTCGGCCAAAAGAAGGACTGTGAACTCGCGAGAACAGCACCGCGGTTCCTGAGAGGAGATTCGAGTGGAAGAACGCGCGACCTCCAAGAAGGCTATTATCGTCGTCGATCTGCAAAAGGAGAACGTCGGCAGGTTCTGCCAGCCAATCATCCCCAACGTCAAGCTTCTACTGCGCGAGGCCCGGGGTAAAGGGATTCCGATCATCTTTGCCTGTGACAGCAGATACCCTGACGATTTCATCTTCAAGAGTGGGCATCCACTGCGCACCATTAGGGGAACTGAAGGAGTGAAGGTCATAGACGATCTGGAACCCGGAGCGGGGGATCTCTTTGTCGAGAAGAGGATGCTGAGCGCTTTCTTCGGCACGGATCTCGACTTCACTCTGCGCCAGAAAGGGATCAAGACGCTCATCGTGACTGGCGTGGCCACATGGGCCTGCGTCCTCAAGACGGTCTTCGATGCAGCCGAGATGGGCTATGAAGTCATTGTCCCGGCGGATTGCTGCGCTTCGCCGGCGCTGGAAGGCCATGAGTCTGCGTTGAAAGTTATGGCATTGCTGCGCGTGGTGAAGCCATCCGTCAAAGAGGTGATTCAAACGCTCTGAGGCGTGTCTGGGACGGATGGTTGCCACGTGCCTGCAGACAACGATTTATGTTATGATGCATAGCAGAGAAGTCGCTCACGAAGCCAAAGGCTATTCTGGGAACTGCTGTTGTCTCGGGACCCCGACGGTTGTAGAATAACCCGGCTGTCGCATGGGGACAAGCCGATCGAAAGGACTGATCATGAAACGTTCTATGCTTCCTACAACCCTGGCCATGCCGGCTTTGCTGTACCTGCCCTTTCACCAAGTAGTCGACGCATACATTGACCCGGGGACGGGCAGCCTTGTTCTTCAAGCTGTCATCGGAGTCTTGGTAGGCGCATTTGTGGCGGTCGGCCTGTTCTGGAACCGGATTAAGGTATTTGTGAGGAACCTGTTCTCCAAGTCCAAGAAGAGTGAAGAGCCCAAAGAACAGAGTGAAGAGCCCAAAGAACAGTGAGACTCTCCCGAGTTCCTTTCGGGATCCGAGCGGCTTTGTCTTCTGGCAAGACGGTGTGGTCTATCGTCAGATAAACACCGCCTACAAAGACAACTATGATCGCCTGATGGAGTCCGGACTCCACAAAGCTCTGGTGGAGAAAGGACTGATCATCCCCCACGAGGAAGTCGCCTTACGAAGCGCCGCTCCTCAGCTTGCTTACAAGGTCATAAGGCCCGAGCAGATAGCGTTCGTATCCTACCCCTACGAATGGAGTTTCAGCCAGATCAAGGATGCGGCTCTCACTACGCTCAACATCCAGAAGAGAGCGCTGGAATCCGGGATGTCTCTCAAGGACTGCAGTGCTTACAACATGCAGTTCGTGAAAGGCAAGCCCGTCTTCATCGATACGCTATCTTTCGAGAAGTACAACGAGGGCAGTCCGTGGGTGGCCTACCGGCAGTTCTGCCAGCATTTCCTGGCGCCACTGGCTCTCATGAGTCACAGAGATGTCCGGCTGGGGCAGCTGTTCCGAAGCCACCTTGACGGGATACCTTTGGACCTGGCAAGCAAGCTCCTTCCCCGGCGCACACGCTTCTCCTTCTCCTTGTTGTCTCACATCCATCTTCACGCCAGGACCCAGACCCGCTATGCGGACAAGCGCATAGACACTAGGCGTCCCAAGCTGAGCCGCCTCGGTTTCATCGGCATCATCAACAGTCTGGAATCGGGCGTCAAAGGGCTGAAGTGGAATCCCGGCGGTACGGAATGGGGTGACTACTACCAGGACACCAACTACTCAGCACAATCTTTCCAGCACAAGAAACAGGTCGTGGCTGAGTTCCTGGAGGCCATCAATCCCAGCAGCGTCTGGGACCTGGGCGCCAACACGGGCATATTCAGTAGAATTGCCAGCGACAAGGGAATCCGTACCATCTCGTTCGACATCGATCCGGCTGCTGTGGAGAAGAACTACCTTGAGTGCCGCCGCAGGAATGAGACCAGCATTCTGCCGCTCCTGAGTGACTTGACCAACCCCAGCCCGGGCATTGGGTGGCAGAACGAGGAGAGGATGTCACTGGCGGAGCGCGGTCCGGCTGATGCCGCGCTCGCTCTGGCTCTCATTCATCACTTGGCCATATCGAATAACACGCCGTTTGCCAAGATCGCCGAGTTCTTCGCCTGCATTTGCGATTCCCTGATCGTGGAATTCGTGCCCAAGAGCGACTCACAAGTTCAGAGACTCCTGGCAACCAGGGAAGACATCTTTGTGAATTACACACAGCAGGCATTTGAGAGCGAATTCGCGAGATTGTTCGTCCTTGAACGTTCTCAGCCCATCACTGGATCCGAGCGGATCCTCTATCTCATGCGGCGGCGGGAATCGACTTGAAGAGGACTCTCGTCCTCCACCCGTTCATCGTCGCGGTGTTTCCGGCCATGACCCTCTATACCTACAACACGCAGGAGCTTTCGCTGTCCGAACTCGCGGTGCCTTTCGCGGTTGCACTGTCTCTGGCCTCGCTAATGCTGCTATGCACCTGGCTGGTGCTGGGGAATATCCACAAGGCAGCTCTGATCGTATCGCTCTTCCTGGCGCTGCTTTACTCAACAGCCTACATCTTCACTCTGACAGGATGGATGGGTGTAGACAGCCCATACTTGGGTTGGATGCTCTTGGTTCTCATCTGGGTCCTGCTGTATCCCTTTCTTCTCTATCTCATCGCGAGAACCAGCAAGATTCTGCGTTACCCCACCATCATTCTCAACGTGGCCATGGTGGTCATGCTACTGATCTCGGTGATCAGGATTGGCACGTACGAATTCCAGCGCATCGGCAGCGGCGGGAACCTCCCGGACAGCCACACGGATCTCCAACTAGACATCCAACGGTACGGGACTCCTCCCGACATCTACTACATTGTGCTGGAAAGATACACCAATACCGGCACTCTGGCCGAGGTGTACGATTTCGATAACAGTGACTTCCTCGGATGGCTGACGGAGCAGGGCTTCTACGTGGCCAACGAGAGCTTCGCCAACTACGTGAGAACTTCGGAGTCCCTGGCTTCATCCCTGAACATGGAGTACATCGACTACATGGATGAGTCATCCAGCGATCTGCTGCCGTTGAACGAGAAACTGGAGGATCATGCCGTGCAGCGTCTGCTGCAGGCCGCGGGGTACGAGTTCATACACGTAGGTTCCTGGTGGGGTCCTCTGAGAGCGAACAAGTACGCTGATGTGAACGTCAACTATTGCGCTCGTACGGACATGTTTTCGGAGTACATCCTGACCGCCACGATGCCTTACACCGTCAGCGCGGAGCTGGGTATCATCGATGATCTCTCCATGAGGCAATGGAAGAGAACCGTCTTCGAGTTCGAGGAACTGGCCAGGATACCGCAGGAGTATCAGGGGGCGCCAACCTTCACCTTTGCCCACTTCATGATCTCACACACTCCGTATGCTTTTGACGGCGACGGCAGTTACCTGACTCCGGAGGAGGCTGACAAGAGAAGCAACCGGGACAACTACGTTAACGCTTTGACTGTAACCAACGAGATGGTGATGGATCTCGTGGAGGATCTGATATCAACCTCGGAAGTGCCCCCTATCATCATCCTGCAGGCAGATGAGGGCCCCTATCCGGAGAGGTACCTGGCTGGTGACCGCACTTTTCGTTGGGAACAGGCCACCAACATGGAAGTGAAGGAGAAAATGGGGATACTGAATGCATACTACCTGCCGGGGATGGACTACAGCGATCCCCGCCTGTATTCATCAATATCGCCGGTGAATTCCTTCAGGCTGGTCTTTGATCTCTACTTCGGCACCAACCTCGGATTGCTGGAGGACTCCAGCTACGTCTACGCGAACTACAGTCGACCGTACGAGTTCCTCGATGTCACTCAGCGGCTGAGATCCTGATCGCGCGGATTGCCGGTCAAACGCAAAACCCCCGGACATGATCCGGGGGTTTTCACGTTCATTTCTTGGTAGCGGGGGTTGGATTTGAACCAACGACCTTCGGGTTATGGGCCCGACGAGCTACCACTGCTCCACCCCGCGTTGTCTTGTTGCCGCTAAGGTATTTCTCTAGGAGGAAAGGTCAAGCCCTCGACCATTAGTACAGCTCAGCTGAACGGATTACTCCGCTTACACCCGCTGCCTATCAAGCAAGTAGTCTTCTTGCGGTCTTACCTGGTTATCCAGTGGGAGATCTCATCTTGGGGTGGGCTTCGCACTTTAGATGCTTTCAGCGCTTATCCCATCCAGACATAGCTACCCAGCGATGCCGCTGGCGCGACAACTGGCACACCAGAGGTCTGTCCCCCCGGATCCTCTCGTACTACGGGGAGCTCCCCTCAAATCTCCTGCGCCCACGACAGATAGAGACCGACCTGTCTCACGACGGTCTGAACCCAGCTCACGTACCGCTTTAATGGGCGAACAGCCCAACCCTTGGGACCTTCTCCAGCCCCAGGATGCGATGAGCCGACATCGAGGTGCCAAACCTTGCCGTCGATGTGAACTCTTGGGCAAGATCAGCCTGTTATCCCCGGGGTAGCTTTTATCCGATAAGCCACGGCCCTTCCATACAGAACCGTAGGATCACTTTGCCCGACTTTCGTCCCTGCTCGACTTGTAGGTCTCGCAGTCAAGCTCCCTTATGCCAATACACTCAACAGCTGATTTCCATCCAGCTTGAGGGAACCTTTGGGCGCCTCCGTTACCTTTTGGGAGGCGACCGCCCCAGTCAAACTACCCACCTGGCACTGTCCCCTAGCTTGCACTAGGGTTAGAACCAAAACTCAACAAGAGTGGTATTTCACCGTTGGCTCCACCCCGACTAGCGTCGGAGCTTCCCAGCCTCCCACCTATCCTACACATGCCAAGTCCTAATCCAATGCCAAATTGTAGTAAAGCTCCACGGGGTCTTTTTGTCCCGTCGCGGGTAACGCGCATCTTCACGCGTACTTCAATTTCACCGAGCCCCTCGTTGAGACAGCGCCCGGGTCGTTACACCTTTCGTGCAGGTCGGAACTTACCCGACAAGGGATTTCGCTACCTTAGGACCGTTATAGTTACGGCCGCCGCTTACCGGGGCTTCGGTTCAGGGCTTCGATTTTCCGAAGATCTTCTAACCCCTCCCCTTAACCTTCCGGCGCTGGGCAGGTATCAGCCCCTATACCTCAGCTTACGCTTTGGCAGAGACCTGTGTTTTAGTTAAACAGCCGCCTGGGCCTTTTCTCTGCGCCCCACAAAGTGGGGCCCCCTTATCCCTAAGTTACGGGGTCAACTTGCCGAGTTCCTTAACGAGGGTTGTCTCGTCCACCTTAGGGTACTTGCCCTTGCCTACCAGTGTCGGTTTAAGTACGGACGCTTGCCACAAACTACTGGGCTTTTCTTGACAGCCTAGGATCAGTTGAGTCGCCTCGGGTCTCCCCTCAACTTCCCCTCCGACAGAGTCGGAGGAACGCACCATGTCCAATGGGTACGCTCAACTTACCTTCCTGTGTCACCAGTAGCCTAACGAAACAAGCGGTGCTGGAATATTAACCAGCTGTCCATCGCTTACGCCTTTCGGCCTCAACTTAGGCCCGACTAACCCTACGCCGATTAACGTTGCATAGGAAACCTCAGGCTTTCGGTGGATGTGTTTTTCACACACCTTAACGCTACTCATACCGGCATTCTCACTTCTCTACGCTCCACCCTGACTCACGTCAGAGCTTCGCTGCGAAGAGAACGCTCCCCTACCAATCCGCCTTGCGGCGAATTCCATAGCTTCGGTGATAGGCTTGAGCCCCGTTGGATTGTCGGCGCAGAATCACTCGACCAGTGAGCTGTTACGCACTCCTTAGATGATGGCTGCTTCTAAGTCAACATCCTGGCTGTCTGAGCAACTCCACTTCCTTTCCCACTTAGCCTATCTCAGGGACCTTAGCTGATGGTCTGGGCTATTTCCCTCTCGACTGTGAAGCTTAGCCCCCACAGTCTCACTCCCAGGGTACAAGCTATGGCATTGGTGGTTTGGTTGAGTTTGGTAAGATACTCTCCCCCTAGCCCATCCAGTGCCCTACCTCCATAGCTCAATCCCTGAGGCTGTACCTCAATACATTTCGGGGAGAACGAGCTATCTCCGAGTTCGTTTGGCATATCACCCCTACCCACAGCTCATCGGACAGATTTGCCACTCTGACCCGTTCAGGCCTCCACGAGATTTCACTCCCGCTTCACCTTGGCCATGGGTAGCTCACACGGATTCGCGTCTGATCCACGCCACCTGTGAACAAGTCACAACGCCCTATTCGGACTCGCTTTCGCTTTGGCTCCGCAACTCCAGTCGCTTAACCGAGCGACGTAGATCAACTCGCCGGTTCATTCTTCAATAGGCACGCCATCACCCGCCTTGCGGCAGGCTCTGACCGCTTGTAGGCACATGGTTTCAGGTTCTATTTCACTCCCCTCCCGGGGTGCTTTTCACCTTTCCCTCACGGTACTAGTTCACTATCGGTTGTTAGGGTGTTTAGCCTTGGAGGATGGTCCCCCCAGCTTCCCGCGGGATTCCACGTGTCCCGCGGTACTCAAGGACATAACCAGAGCCTCAACACTTTCGCCTACGGGACTATCACCTTCTTGAGTAGCCCTTTCCAGGGACTTTCGGCTAGAGTCGAGGTTTCTTACTCTGTGCCTGACTTGGATCAGGCTGCTATGCCTTACAACCCCCTAGAGGCATGAGCTCCAAGACCAATCTTCCTCTAGGGTTTAGGCTGATCCCCGTTCGTTCGCCACTACTAGGGGAATCTCTGTTGATTTCTCTTCCTCAGGGTACTAAGATGTTTCAGTTCCCCTGGTTCCCTCACCTTGGCCTATGTGTTCAGCCAAGAGTGCCCAAGTTTTGCCTGGGCAGGTTGTCCAATTCGGGAATCCCCGGCTAAGCTTGCTAGACAGCTCCCCGAGGCTTATCGCAGTCTCGCCACGCCCTTCTTCGGCCCTGTACACCGAGGCATCCACCACGTGCCCTTAGTAGCTTGACCTTTCCACCAAGAGCAATACCATTAGTTAGTCAACAAAACGCCACTATTCACTTTTTAATGTGCTGGTGACTCGAATAGCAAACAATCTGCTATTCTAGGACAAGCCGTGCGGCCTGTCAATCAGGAGCAACTAAGATGATAACACTGGCAGCCTACCTTGTCAATCGGCCGCCGAACGCTTCATGCTCTGGGACGGCCTGAGGCAAACCCTGGCCCTAGCCTTCCTTTGTCCGGTTGAGCTTCTTCATGAGGCGCGACTTGCGCCTGGCAGCCTGATTGGGATGTATGACTCTCTTCTTAGCTGCCCTGTCCAAGATGCTCACTACCTGGACCATTTCTGCGCTCGTTGCCTCTGCTTCCTTCTTGGAGATGAGCTTCTCTGCTTTGATGAGGCTAGTCTTGACGGCGCTGCGCACCGACTTGTTGCGCACCCGTCTTCGCTCCACATTTCCCAACTTCGCCAACTGACTCAGACCTCCTTGCCGTTCCCGAACTATCGATCCTCCGCGCCATCTTAGTGTATTGCGTCGCGCCGGAAAAAGCAACGTTCAGGCAGGTCCAGCGGCCGTCTGAACTCAGAGTCGATCAGGAAGGGACACGTGAGAGCGCAGTTGGCCCGGTGGTGCGCCGCAGCGGCATTCCGCCGTCCCGAGCAGCACCCCATGGGCCGTCCGGATAACTTGAGCGGAGCGTGAGGCAGAGTCAGCATTGCCGGAAGGGAAAACTTGACAGGCTGGCTATAATCGGAAAACAAGAGAGGGCCACTCTGATGTCACGAGCGAAGTCGACGCACAAATCGCTTTCCTTTTGCTCTTCGTTATGCTATATTGGGAGCGGGTGAGGTAGGAATGGCAAGCAGGTTCGAGAAGTTCTCTGAAAGAGCACGCCGCGCCCTGACCTACGCTCAGGAAGAAGCGCAGAGGTTCAACCACAACTATATCGGTACTGAGCACATACTGCTTGGACTGGTGCGAGAGACCGATGGCGTGGCAGCCAAAGTGCTCCAAAACCTTGATGTTGACCTCAACAAGGTCCGCTCAGCGGTGGAGTTCATTATCGGCCGCGGTGGGAAGACGACATCGGCAGAAGTCGGGCTGACGCCGAGAGCAAAGAAGGTCATCGAGCTTGCCGTCGACGAAGCCCGCCGTCTGAACCATAGCTATGTTGGCACGGAGCACTTGCTGCTCGGATTGCTGCGCGAGGGTGAAGGTGTAGCCGGTGGTGTGCTGGAAAGCCTGGGGGTTAGCTTAGAGAGGGCGCGCGCCGAGACTACCCGTGTCCTCAACCAAGGTGCCATGCAGTCACAGCAGGCTCCTCGCAGCACCAGCAAGACACCCACTCTGGATCAATTGGGCCTGGATCTGACCGCCATGGCTCGGGCTGGCAAGCTGGACCCGGTCATCGGGCGGCATAAGGAAATCCAGCGCGTAATTCAGATACTCTCCAGACGCACGAAGAACAACCCGGTCCTTATCGGAGAACCTGGCGTGGGGAAGGTCGCGATAGTGGAAGCGTTGGCCCATCGCATAGCAGCTGGTGAGGTGCCTCACACTCTGCAAGGCAAGCGGCTGGTGACGATGGACATGGGTTCGCTCGTTGCGGGTACGAAGTATCGCGGCGAGTTCGAAGAGCGGCTGAAGAAGGTCATTGACGAACTGAAGGGCGCGGGCAACTGCGTGCTCTTCATTGATGAGATGCACACCATAATCGGCGCGGGTGCCGCTGAAGGCGCTGTGGATGCCGCCAATATCCTGAAGCCATTTCTGTCCCGGGGAGAGCTGCAGTGCATCGGTGCCACCACCCTCGATGATTATCGGAAGCACGTTGAGAAGGATGCCGCGCTAGAGCGGCGCTTCCAGCCCGTCCTGGTGGAAGAACCCTCAGTCGAGATGACCATAGAAATGCTGCGAGGCATTAAGGAGCGCTATGAAGACCACCATCAGGTGGACATAACGGATGATGCCATAAGAGCATCGGCAAGCTTGGCGTCGCGGTACATATCCGACCGCTTCCTGCCGGACAAGGCCATCGACCTGATGGACGAGGCATCGTCTCGCGTTCGACTGAAGATGGGGGCTATACCCATCGGCTTGAAAGAGGCCAAGATGGCCCTGGAGAGTGTGCGCCGGGACAAGGAGGCAGCCATTGCCGCGCAGCAGTACGAATACGCCGTGGAGCTGCGCGACCGTGAAGCCCATCTGGCCGAGAAGGTGCAGCAACTGGAGAGCAACTGGAAGGCCGATATCAGCAGCGAGAGGCCAAAGGTAACCGAAGCCGATGTCACCGAAGTGCTCAGCATGTGGACGGGGATTCCGGTGCCGACGCTGGCCGTTGATGAAGCCACTCGGCTTCTGAACATGGAAGTTGAATTGCACAAGCGGATTGTGTCACAAGATGAGGCCATCACGACGATAGCCAAGGCCGTCCGGCGCGCTCGCACCGGCCTCAAGGATCCCAGGCGCCCGATAGGCAGCTTCATGTTCCTCGGGCCAACCGGCGTCGGGAAGACAGAGCTGGCCAAGGCGCTGGCCGAGTTCATGTTTGGCAGCGAGGATGCCTTGATTCGGCTCGACATGTCGGAGTTCATGGAGCGGCACAGCGTGGCGCGCCTCGTGGGAGCTCCCCCGGGATATGTGGGCTACGATGAAGGCGGGCAACTGACCGAAGCCATTAGACGCAAGTCCTACTGCGCCATCCTTCTCGATGAGATTGAGAAAGCCCACCCTGATGTGTTCAACATCTTGCTACAGATATTCGATGACGGTCACCTCACCGATGCCAAGGGCAGGAAGGTGGACTTCCGGAACTGCATCGTCATCATGACCAGCAACATCGGCGCGGAGCTGATCAAGAAAGACGCGGTGATGGGGTTTGTCAGCCGCACCGATGAAGGGAAGACGAGACTGCGTTCCTACGAGAGGATGAAAGAGAAGCTCCTGGAGGAATTGAAGAAGACCTTCCGGCCGGAGTTCATCAACCGGCTTGATGGTGTGGTGGTATTCCATCACCTCTCCCAGGAGCACATCCGGCAGATCGTCGATCTGATGCTGCGCCCGGTGAAGGCCCAGCTCATTGAGCGTGGCGTTGGTATGGCAGTCTCTGAGGGTGCGAAGGAATTGCTGAGCCTAAAGGGCTACGACGAAGCGTTTGGCGCTCGCCCGTTGCGGCGGGTGATCCAGACGATGGTTGAAGACAAGCTGTCTGATATCCTGCTCCACGGTGAGATCAAGCCGGGCGATACTATCCGCCTTGACCGCGAAGGTGACGACCTCACAGTGAAGCTGGACCACAAGTCGGACGAGGTGTCGGCAGGCGCGAAACCCTCAGCCTCTTCTTCGTAATCCGCTAAGCCAATTGCTCGTGGCAAGCTGAAAGGGGAGCCCTAAGAGGAGCTCCCCTTTTGGGGAAGACACAAACAGTGGACAAGTCCCGCAAAACGGTCTTCGTGTGCCAGCAATGCGGCAAGGAAAGCCTAAAGTGGTTAGGACGCTGCCCGGGCTGTCAGAGCTGGAACAGCCTGGTAGAAACAACGGTCAGTGCCCCAAAGCCAGCCACCGGGCCATCCTGTGCAGGATCAGCTGCCTGCGAGCTGTCTCAAGTCTCCGCTGAACGTGCGCCCCGGGTAGCACTCCCCTTTGGCGAGTTGAATCGGGTTCTCGGCGGCGGCATTGTGCCTGGCTCGTTGATTCTTATCAGCGGTGATCCAGGGATCGGCAAGTCGACCCTGTTGCTTCAAGTGTCGGCGATGATTTCCGGCCAGGGTGGTAGAGTGGTGTATGCCTCGGGCGAGGAATCGTTGCACCAGACCAAGTTGCGGGCGGACCGCCTGAGCATCAAGGGGGATGGGCTGTATGTTTTGCCGGAGACGGATCTCGAAGTCATCTTGCAGCGAATGGGGGAGGTGTCACCGACTCTGGGGGTGATCGACTCCATTCAAACCGTCTACCTGAATGATCTGGAGGGGGCGCCCGGCAGTATGTCCCAGGTGCGAGGATGCACCTTGAGGCTGATGCAGTGGGCCAAACCGGCGTCAGTCCCTCTGCTCATTGTGGGCCATGTGACCAAAGAAGGAGCCATCGCCGGGCCCAAGGTCCTGGAGCACATCGTTGATGTTGTTCTCTACCTGGAGGGAGAGGCCTTCAGTTCCTATCGGTTGCTGCGCTGCGTCAAGAACCGCTTTGGCTCGACGAACGAAGTGGGCATCTTCGAGATGAAAGAACAGGGCATGGTTGAGGTGGACAACCCCTCAGAGGTCTTTCTGTCCCACCGTTCCAAAGGTGCGGTGGGATCGGTGGTTACCTCCACGCTGGAGGGCACGCGCCCCCTGCTGGTGGAGATGCAGGCGCTGACGTCGGTCACCAGTTTCGGCTTGCCGCGCCGCACGGCCAACGGCGTGGATCTCAACCGGTTGCTGCTGATCACAGCCGTGCTTTCCCGGCGGGCTGGGCTGAGGCTGTCCAATCAGGATATAATTGTCAATGCGGTCGGCGGCCTGAAGACCGGTGAGCCGGCCGCCGACTTGGCGGTGGCCTTGGCCATAGCCTCCAGCTTCAGGGACAAGGAGGTGGATCGGGGCACGGTGGTGATCGGAGAGTTGGGGCTGAGTGGCGAGGTCAGGGGTGTCCCACAGATGGAGCGCCGGATTGCCGATGCCGCGAGGCAGGGGTTCACGCGGTGCCTAGGACCGGTGGTGTCGCTGAAAGGTCTGAATGTGCCGACAAGTATCGAGGCTGTGGCCGTCGAGACGCTGGGGGATGCACTGCAGGCAGCGCTGGATCGTTGATCCGATGAGAGAGATCGTTCCACAGTGAGACTGGTGATTCGCATTGACAGGGATTTCCAGGGGCGCATCGACAAGAGATGGCTGCGCCGTCTGGTCAAGGAGTCGCTTGGCGCGCATGGTGTGGAGGCTCAGGTAGAGTTGAGCCTGCTCATCACCGATGATGCCACCGTGCGTGAGCTAAACAGGACGTATCGCGGGAAGGATAAGACGACTGATGTCCTGTCTTTCGCACTTGAGGCGGACAGACGCGGCGACGCTGCTGCTGGGTTCGTGATGCCGCCCGGCGAGATCGTTCATCTGGGCGAGGTGATCGTCTCTTATCCCAAGGCTGCTGAACAGGCGGCGGAAAGAAACCATGCTGTGGAGGATGAACTGGCCCTACTGGTCGTTCACGGCGTGCTGCACCTCCTGGGCTATGATCATGACAAGCCGGCGCGTGAACGTGAGATGAGATCGCTGGAGCAGAGAGTGCTGTCCGCGGTTCAGGGATAGACTGGATAGGATTGGCGATGACTTCGCAGGTTTTCTATCGCAAATGGCGCCCCCAGACTCTGGCTGACGTGGTGGGGCAGGAGCACATAACCAAGACGCTGCTCAATGCCCTGGAGAGCGGCCGTGTGGCCCATGCCTACCTGTTCTGCGGCCCCAGGGGCACCGGCAAGACCAGCACCGGACGGATTCTGGCCAAAGCGGTGAATTGCCAGAAGAATGGCAAGGGAGAACCCTGCAACGCGTGCAGCTTGTGTCAGGCCACCACGAATGGCAGCGCCCTGGACGTGATTGAGATCGATGCGGCCAGCAACCGCGGCATCGACGACATCCGGGAGCTTCGCGAGAGGGTGAAGTTCGCCCCCAACAGCGCCCGGTACAAGGTCTACATCATCGACGAAGTCCACATGCTCACGACCGATGCCTGCAACGCGCTGCTGAAGACGCTGGAGGAGCCGCCGCCCCATGCCATCTTCGTCCTGGCCACTACCGAGCCGCACAAGCTGCTGCCCACCGTCCTGTCCCGCTGCCAGCGATTCGACTTCCGCCGGCTGTCCCACAACGCCGTGGTTTCGAAGCTCTCGCTGATCTGCCAGCAGGAAGGCATCGCCGTCGAGCCTCAGGCCCTGAAGCTCGTCGCGAGGAGTGTTTCCGGAAGCCTGCGTGACGCTGAGAACCTGCTGCAGCAACTGGTGGCCTACTATGGCCGCCAGATCGACGTCAGCCAGGTACAGGACACGCTGGGAGTCACCGCCGATTCGCGTGTGAAGGAACTGGTCGAGCATATCACGGCCAGAGACGTGGCTGCCGGACTGGATACCATCAACAGTCTGGTGGCAGACGGCCTTGATCTCATGCAGTTCAACCGCGGGCTGGTGGAATACCTGCGGAACGTGCTGCTAGCCAAGTCCGGGGCAGAGGCCTCGGTCGATCTGGCCACAGATGATCTGGCCGAGGTGAAGCAACTGGCTGACAGGATGGCCATGGACGACGTGGTCAGGACCCTGAAGCTGTTCGGGCAGATCGACCTGCGCTCCAGGGATTATTCGTCGCTACCTCTGGAGCTGGCGCTGGTGGAGAGCATTCTGCCAAAGGAAGCCACGGCACCGGCCACGGCCCGGCCACCGGCAGCGCCCCAAAAGGCTAAGGCCATGCCGATGAAGCCGACCGCTCCTGTCTCCGAGCTTACTCCTGAGAAGAAGGATGTCATTGCCCCGGAGGCGGCGCCAGCCAGAGCCGCTGCTCCTGTCTCCGAGCCGGAAGAGCCCCAGCCGGCCAGTTCGCCAGCGGTGCAGCCTGAGCTGGAGCGGGTCAAGAGCCAGTGGAGCGATTTTGTGAACACGCTGCGCGGCGTGGGCTCCAGCGGCAGCCTGGACGCTTTTCTGAGGAGTGCCTGCGAGCCGGAGGCCGTGGAAGGTGACACGCTGGTTTTGGCCTTCTACCACGATTTCCACAAGAACAAGATTGAGGACACCAAGTACACTCGTATGGTGGAGAAGAAGTTGGCTGACAAGTTCGGCAGCCCCAACAAGATACGGTGCGTGCTCAAGACAAAGGAAGTGAAACCCAAACGGAAGGTTGAGGATATCCCACTGGTAAAGGCAGCCTTGGAGCATGGAGCCCGGATCACCAGCGTCGTTGAGGATTCGTCGACGACAGAAGGAGAAGAGATGAGATGATGAACAAGAACCTGATGCGCCAGATAAAGGACATGCAGACGAAGCTGGCCAAGACCCAGGAGGAGCTGGCCAACACCAACCTGGAGGTAAGTGCGGGCGGCGGCGCTGTGAAGATTGTCATCACTGGCAATCAGAAGTTCCAGTCCATCAAGATATCTCCGGAAGCTGTTGACACCAATGATATGAGCCTGCTGGAAGACCTGGTGCTAGCGGCCATCAATGAAGCTATGGAGAAATCGCAGCAACTGGCCCAGGAGCGCCTGGGCGGAGTCACCGCTGGTCTGAAGCTGCCGGGCATGTAAAGGAATTCGAGCCTTGGGTATTGATTCCGTTCCGACCGCACAGCCCGTGTCCAGACTGATAGAGGAACTTCACAAGCTGCCGGGCATCGGACCCAAGAGCGCGCAGCGTTTGGCCTACTACCTGCTGCGCATCCCTGAGGAACAAGCCAAGGCTTTGGCCGAGGCGATTCTGGCGGTGAAAGAGAAGGTAGTGCTTTGCAGCTTTTGCCAGAATTTCACCGAGGCCGATCCCTGCCCTATCTGTCAGGATCAGGGTCGGGATCGCAGCCGGATTTGCGTGGTGGAGAAGCCGCTGGACATACTGGCGGTGGAACGCACCCGTAAGTACAGCGGGTTATATCATGTTCTTCACGGCGTGCTGTCCCCGATGGACGGCGTGGGCCCGGATGATCTCAAGATCAAGGGACTGGTTGAGCGCCTCAAGGATGGTTCGGTGAAAGAGGTTATCCTGGCCACGAACCCCAACCTTGAGGGCGAGGCGACGGCCATGTACCTCAGCCGGCTGATAGCGCCTCTGGGCGTCAAGGTCACCCGCCTGGCCAGGGGGCTTCCATTCGGCGGCGACCTGGAGTACGCCGATGAGCTGACCATGACCAGGGCGCTGGAGGGCAGGCACGAGATATAGGGGATTCCTATCCAGGCTGCCACTCCATAAAGCAGAAGGGACGCGGAGGGATTGCACATGACATACGACAGGAAACACGCCCCGGTCTGCGGCATATACTGTGGTTCCTGCGAACTGCTGGACAAGCAATGCAAAGGGTGTGGATATGTGGAAGGGAAGCCCTTTTGAACTGAGCAATCCGGTGTCAAGGTCTGTCCGCTGCACGATTGCTGCCGGAACAGCAGCCACCTTGAGCACTGCGGGTTGTGTGCGGACTTTCCGTGCAAGGTGTTCCTGGAAATGCGCGATCCGTCCGTGAGTGACGAAGAGGCTTGGAAGTCGCTTGAGGCACGGCAGGCCGACCTGCGTCGGCGCAAGCAGGTCGGCACAGACGAGTGGCTAAAGGAGAAAGGCCTCAAGTGACTGTGACATGGGCCATGCCCGCCAGAGTGAATCCAGCAGACGCTGACCGGGATCTAGAGAGGTTGTGAATGGGAATCGAAGGCGTGATGAAGATCGGCATCGCCACGAAGGACCTGGACAAGACCGCAAGTGTTCTGGGCGATGCCCTGGGATTGGTGCCCGGTGAAGCCGTGGCATACCCGCCTCTTGGCATGAGATATCGCATCTTGAAAGTCGGGGACTTCTTCATTGAGGTCATTGAGCCGATGGGCTCCGACGGGCCAATAGCCAAGTTCATTGAACGAAACGGCGAAGGGCTGCAGCATATGACCTTCAAGGTCAGCGGCATCGAGCAGGTGATGGCGGACATGAAGAGCAAGGGCGCCCGATTCACTTCATCCGCTCCCGTCAAACTGAATACGGCGATAGGGCCGATGAAGTTCGTCTTCATGAACCCCCGTGGATCGAATGGCGTCCTGATACAACTGATGGAGACGCTCTGAATAGCCCAGCCCTCGAAGCTGGGACATTCGAACACGGTCAGTCAAACCCGTGCCACGTAGCGAAGGTATCCAACGGCTCCCGCTCACTTCGAAACCGGTTGACCGGGGCATTCTCATCAGGATAGCCGATGGCTACGCCACATAGAATGAGCTTTGACTCCGGGATGTTCAAGGCCTTTCGCAGTATCTCCGGATAGAGAACCACGGCCATCTGGGTGCAGGTGCCCAGCCCGTGGTTCATGGCCGCCAGCATCAGGTTCTCCAGAAACAGTCCAGCGTCCAGGATGGCATAGGCCCCGAGGTAGCGTTCTACGTACACGATGAGCCCGACGGGCGCGTCCATGAAGCGGGCCATGTAGCGGTACCATTCCATTCTCCTCGGCCAGTCATCTCTGGCTATGCCCATGGACTCGAAAACCTTCTTGCCCTGCTTCTTGGAGCGGTCCACGTACGGCGGCTTGTAGGTGAGAATGGGGAACGGGATATCCGGGGTGAATTCGGTGGGGGCGCCCATCTTCTCAGACATGGCTTTTTTCAACTCATCAAGAACCGGGCCGGTGACTACGGTGAACTCCCAAGGCTGGGTGTTGTCGGTAGAAGGCGCTCGGACGGCAACCTCCAGGATCTTGATCAGCACCTCCTTCGGCACCGGATCAGGCCGGAAAGCCCTGACGCTCTTGCGGGACTCTATGGCTTCAATCACGTCCATGCAGCACCTTCTTTCATCGATCCGGCGTTGCCGGCCATTCCGGCCAGTCCTTCGTTGCACTGAGCTTCCATTGCGGTGCCCGCCGTTCCAGCCAGGCCATGACACCTTCGATGGCGTCATGGCGACCCATCAGGTGGTGATGCAACTCCGTCTCCCTGCGGCCGACCTCTGTTGGAGACAGCAGCAGGCTGTCCCACATGAGCCGCTTGGCGATGGCCACCGAAAGCGGCGCGGTGTTCCTGGCGATGTCACGGGCTATCTCGAGAGCAGCGGGGAGTACTTCGGCCGAGGGCAGGCTCCGGAGGGCCAACCCCATCGCGGCCGCTTCAATTCCATTGACCCGGCGACCCGTCAGCAGGATGTAGGCGGCCCACCCCGTTCCCACCAGCCGGGGCATCGTCCAGTGGGAGTAGCCGTCCGGCATGATGCCCCGCCGCACCTGGAGCACGCCGTACTGGCCCTCGTTGGCGGCCAAGCGCATGTCGCACTGCAGCGCCAGAGTCAGGCCAATGCCCACAGCGTGGCCGTTCATGGCGGCGATCACGGGCTTGCGCACCTGCCACGCCGGCGGATCGACCCCAGCGGCGCTGAAGGTCTTCTCATCCTGCTTGGCGAACGTATCCTCGCCCGCGCTCATGTCGGCGCCGGCGCAGAACGCCTTGCCGGCGCCGGTAACGATCACAGCCCTGATGGCGTCATCCTGGTCGCAGCGGCGGTAGGCGTCGCCCAGATCCACACCCATCCGGCCGCTGTAGGCATTGAGCTGCTCGGGGCGGTGGAGCTCGATGACGGCTACGCCCTCGCTCACATTGAAGCGGATGTCTTGATAGTCTTCCATATCAACCAACCCCCTTGCCCCCATTCTTGGGGAAGAAGAGAGAGATTGGGGGACACCCCCAAACCCTCGGCAAATGGGCCCCGCCCCTCTGCACACCCGAAGACTGCTGATACTCTCTCAGCTCTTGGCCAGCTTGGTCACTATGTCGGAGGCCTGCTTGACCATCCCGTCGAAGAGTTGCTTCACTGTCGGGATGTCATGCACCTGGCCGATCCCCTGCCCGCAGGGCAGCACCCCGCGATCGAGATCACCCTCGTAGTAGGTGCGGCGGGAATTCTCCCCTGAGGCGATGTTCAGAATCTGTTCGAAGTCGGCGCCGGTGGCCTCGATCTCGTCACACTTCCTGGCGGCTCCGTTCTTCCACACTCGGTGTGCTCCAACCGTGCGCATGATGACCATGGTGTCCAGCTCAGTGGCATTCAGCAGCGCCTGCTTCAGTTTCGTGTGAATCGGGCACTCCTGTGTCACCAGCAGTCGCGTGCCCATGATCACGCCCTCGGCCCCCAGGGACAGAACGGCCAGGAAGCTGTGACCATCGACCACGCCTCCGCCACCGATCAGCGGAACTTTCAGTTTCTGCGCTACAGTGGGAACCATCACCAAAGTCCCAATATCGAGCCTGCCCACAGCGCCGCCGTTCTCATAGCCGACCACGGTGACGATGTCCGCCCCCAGGGCTTCCGCCTTGATGGCATACCGGGCGCCAGCGCATTTGTGGACCCAGGTCATGCCCAGCTCTTTGAACCGGCGGCAGAGTTCTGGCGGTGGCGCCGTGTGGCCGGATGTTTCCACCACCTTGACCCCCTTCTGGGCCATCACCTCGGTGTACTCGCTCTGGGAGACCGGGAACCGGGCGGGGAAGAAGTTGAGGTTCACCGCAAAGGGCTTGTCCGTAAGCTTCTTCACCCGGTCCAGGGCGGCAGCGAATTCATCCTTGGTCTGGTACATGATCGAACTCAGAACGCCGATGCCGCCGGCCTCAGAGATGGCGGCCACGAAATCGGCGTTGGAGATGGATGCCATGGTTCCGCCCACGATGGGATACTTGATTCCCAGTATCTGGGTGACTCTGGTTTTGAACATGGTTTCTCCTTTCCGGCATGGGCTGCGGATATGTCCTCCCGTGGCTTGCGGAGGCCATATGGCCCCATTGTCTTCCGCCAGCGGGTGGCTGTCAAAGGGAAAATGATCAGCAAGCTGGGGGGTCATGGCGGGCGCTGCTTCGCCCGTTTTCAATCCACTGCTATATTAGCTACAGAGTTGTTGATCTTCTGAATACTAGCTGTCTACCCTTCAAATCAACGTTTTCAGTCCTCCAACCCGCATCCATCCATGCCCTTGCTTGCACATGTCCGCGGTTGTTCTCCCACCATTGCGGGAGCGCGTACGCAGATTCTGGCAAGGACCGCACGATGTGGCAGACCTCCTCGAAAGTCACGGGCTTTGACACGACCGCGTTCTCCAGACCCAGCAGCCATTGCTTCAGAGGGGCATACTTGCTCATCTCAACCTCTCCAGATTGCCCACGTCATCAAGAAAGTAGAATTCGACCCCGTCAGCCAAATAACCGTATTTCTCCAACCACCACTCTGGAACGCGCCGTTGGTTGCCAAACACCAGGAACTGCCTCTTAGCGTGCGTCTTCCGCAAGAGCCACACATGACCTGCTATCTCCATGAACTTGGCGGGTGGCATGCGTGTTCGGCGTACCAGCGTCAAGAACTTGGCATCCCCTAATGTCTCCCCGTCATCGGAGACCATATCAAATTCCTTCGGAAAGCCCCTTGGTTTACTCTTGGTCAGTCGAGTCCCTATATGCAAGCTCATGTTTCGTCTTGCGAATTCCTCGAATTCCCTCCAATCCATTTGTACCTTCTCCACAGAATCCTCCTTCTACCACATGCGCCAGAATGTCGTCAACTGTGGGCAATGGAGCGACAACGCTGCGTGGCATGAGCAAAGCAAGGCTTGCCCATGAGCATCCCTTGACCCCATTTTGAAACCATGAGGCATGACCCTAATAAGCACCATCGCCGTTCCATCCGCTTGAGAGAATACGACTATTCTCAACCGGGGGCGTATTTCGTGACGATCTGCACATATCAGCGTGAATGTGTATTCGGTCATGTGGTCAACGGCGAGATGCGGTTGAACGACGCGGGCGAAATTGCCCGGCGTTGTTGGGAGGACATCCCGCGCCATTTCCTGTTGATTGAATTGGATGCACTCGCCGTCATGCCCAACCACGTGCATGGAATCATCGTTATCCGTTGTAGGGGCGAAGCATCCGCGGTCACCATTCATGCAGCGAAGACGCCATCAAAATCGGATGCTTCGCCCCTACGGCAACGTCCGAACGGCACCCAACCAGGGTCATTACCCGCCATCTGCAGAATTTCAAATCCATCTCCACCCGCAGAATGAACGCCGCCCGCGGTGCCCCGGGCTCGCCCATCTGGCAACGTGGGTATTACGAACACGTTATCCGGAATGAGGCAGAATTGATGGCCATCCGCGAATACATTCTCAGCAATCCTGCTCTCTGGAACGAGGACGAGAACAACCCCGAGTTGCTGAACACCGGACGATGACCCGCCAAATGAAACGCGGTCCCGAGTTGGACTCGGGACCGCGTTCTGGTTTCTTCGAGGGTCAGACCTATAGCTTGAAAACGTTGACGGCGTTGTCGCGAAGGATTCGCTTCTTGTTGTCATCCTTGAGCGGCAGTTCGACGAACTCCTTCTTGCAGCGAGTGAGCCCGAAGCCGTTGGTGGCCCAGAACACCTTGGTGCGGCCGATCGGCCCATCCATGAAGTCGACGGTCGGCTTGTGCAGGCCCGACGGATAGTAGGCGCCGATGTTGCCGTAGACGTTGGGATGCCGCCAGATCATGGAAATCCACTCATCAATCCACGGCCAGCCAGTGTGCGTCAGCACCATGACAAGGTTGGGGAAGTCCATGGCGACCTCGTCGGCATACATGGGCCGGCCCACCTCGCTGGGCAGCGGCTCTGCCGACTGTCCCGTCTGGAAGGTGACCGGTATCCTCAGCTCCACGCACTTGGCATAGAGAGGATAGCACTTCGCATCGCTGGCCTTCAGGCCGAAGCTGTTGGGATGGAACCAGACATACTTGAAACCGTATTCCTTGACTGCCTTCTCCAGGTCTTTGAGGCTTTCTTCGATGCGCCACGGGTTGTAGCCGGCGCCGCCGACTATCCTGCCGCCGCCCTTCTGCACCACGGCATTGACTCGATCCAGGTCGAACCCGGTGGCCAGCTTGTTCTCCCGCCTGGACCAGATGTACTGCTGGTCGACGAAGGCCTTCTCGACGCTGACCGCGTCCATTTCCTTGATCATTTCCTGCACGGAAGGCTTGTACTGTGAGGCCACGACCTTCCAGCCGTCTTCCGGGGGAACGCCCAGCTTCTTCAATACGCCGCCGAAGGTGCCTTTCACACAGGCCTGGGATTCGTAGAGTGTCCACATTTCCTTCCACTCTTCCTCGGTCACAACGCCGGCATAGCCAACGCGGCACATGGTGTCGATCGCTTTGACATCAGTAAGCTCCATAACCTTTAGGCTCCCTCCTCTCAGTTTCTTCTGATAACCTCAGACCGGGCGCCCCAGTCTGGCTATTCGCGTTTACTAGAGACTCTGCTCCGTCCTGGCGATGATATCGTCCTGCAGGGTCTTGGTCAGGTCCACAAAGTACGCCGAGTAGCCCGCCACCCTGACGATCAGGTCGGCGTGCTTCTCCGGGTTCTTCTGGGCATCCTTCAGGATATCCGGGTCAATCACGTTGAACTGGATGTGGTGTATCCCCAAGTCCGACCACGTCTTCAGGTAGTCGGCGAAGATCTCCCGGTTCTCGCCGTCCAGGAACTGCGGCGCAAACCTCTGGTTGAAC
>Ga0105101_10000240_pt1 | contig 21916 bp, 20 predicted proteins | sample PPLLak21cMay2015_2_FD_87037 | JGI IMG/M metagenome (GOLD analysis project Ga0105101, IMG submission 87037) | Freshwater sediment microbial communities from Prairie Pothole Lake near Jamestown, North Dakota, USA - PPLs Lake P8 Core (1) Depth... | ecosystem: Environmental > Aquatic > Freshwater >... | reverse complement strand
TGAACCGTTCGTTATGACAAAAAGTGTTCAGAAATGCGGATATTGTCCTTACAGGGGTTTGTGTCAGCGGTGAATGTCATGGTTACTCCATTTCACGCTGAAGGGCGGCCATCTTTATTGCGGTGACTGCGGCTTCATCGCCCTTGTTCCCATGCTTTCCGCCTGCCCTGCTCAGGGCCTGCTCGATGTTCAGCGTTGTCAGGACGCCGAAAATAAAAGGAATATTGTATTCCAGGTTAAGCTGGGTAATACCCTGAGTAACACCCTGGCAGATATATGTGAAATGGGGGGTTTCGCCCTGGATCACGCACCCGAGGCAGATCACTGCATCGAGATCGTCGTACTCTGCAAGAAACTGCGCGCCTATGGTGAGTTCAAAGCTTCCCGGAACATGCCTTATTATGATATTCTTTTCAGCCGTTCCGTGTTTCTTAAGTGTTCTTACCGCACCTTCAAGAAGTGCACCCGTTACTTCATGGTTCCAGTCGGAGACAACAATCCCAAACCTGAATTTCCCTGCATCGGGGACCGAAGCGGCATCATATTCCGACAGGTCGGCAGTGCTCATTTATTTGTAAGGAGTTTTGCTCTTGAAATATATTTGTCGATAGCAGAACCTTCCGTGCTTTCGGGATACTCTTTTTTGATCCTCTCATAAATTTCAAGCGCCTTTGCATAATCGGCATTCATCTCATAAAGCTCGCCCGCTTTCATAAGATAAAGCGGAGTATTGAACGAATTATCAGCAAATTCGGCAGCTTCGAGGTATTTCGAAATACCCTTTTCAGTATCCCCAAGTTCAACGTAGGCGTCACCGGTTGCACCAATTGCAATTGATCCGATAACCTTGTCCTTTTTGGAGTATTTATTAAGGAAATCTATTGCATCCTCGTAGTTCCCGAGATGCAGATAGCAGATCCCTGCCCCGTAGGTTGCAAGATTCCCGGCCTTTGTAAATTTATATTCATCGGCAATATCAAGAAACCCGAGGTAGTTGCCGTCGCCGTTGAGAGCAAGGTTTATAGAGTCTATTTCAAGATACCTCTGCGCCTGGTACATCTGGGCCTGTGCCTCTTCATTCCTGTTGCTTAGATAAAGCTTCGCAAGCCAGAATAAACCAACCAGAACAACAATGCTACCCAATACATACAGCAGGGGTTTGTAGTTTTGTTCGAGGAACTGTTCTGTTTGAGTCAGTGTAGTTTCTACATTCTGAATGCTTTGAGGATTATCTTCTTTTCTCTTTTTTGCCATAACCGTTTATGCTTAAAACACTTAAAAAATTGACTCCGCAAAAGTAGTGCTTTTAAAATAATATTAAAACAAATAAATAAAAAAATAGAAATAAAGCTCATTGCTTCTAAAAGTTTGACCGTCAATTATTTAATTGGAAGAATTTTCAAACCCGATCTTTTTCCTAACTTTACCGGGGATTAAGATGACAAAACGAGGAACCGACGTATGTACCTTAAAAAACTCAGCCTTACAAACTTCAAGAACTACAGCCAGGCCGACCTGGAATTCTCTCCAAAAATCAATTGCTTTGTTGGTAACAATGGGGTCGGGAAAACAAATATCCTTGATGCAATCCATTATCTTTCGCTGACCAAGAGCTTTTTCAACAACATTGACAGTGTGAACATTAAGCATGATGAGGAGTATTTTCTTATCCAGGGTATTTTTGTAAGGAACAACGAAGAGGACAATATTTTTTGCTCATTTCAACGCCAGAAACAAAAAGTGTTTAAGCGTAACGGACGGGAATATCAGAGGATGACGGATCATGTGGGAAAATTTCCGGTTGTTATGATATCTCCTGCCGACAACGGGCTTATCAGCGAAGGGAGCGAGGAAAGGCGCAAGTTCCTGAATAAGATCATAAGCCAATACAATGCCGAATACCTCGATTCCGTCCTGAATTATAACAAGGCGCTCCAGCAAAGGAACAAACTGTTGAAGGATTCAAATGCTGACCGGAATTTTGATGAAGAGCTGCTTTCTATCTGGGATTCCCAGCTTGTGAGATACGGGAGCTTTGTATATTCTGAAAGGGATATGCTTATAAATGAACTTATCCCGGTATTCCAGGAGTACTATTCAATGATTTCGGACGGGAAGGAGAAGGTGCGGCTGCGATACCTCTCCCACTTGATGGATGGAGATTTTGCAGAGTCACTCAGAAATGCTGTTGCCAGGGACAGGATGCTGGAATACACTACGGTGGGCATTCATAAGGATGACCTGTTGTTCGAGATGAACGGATTCCCGGTGAAATCACTTGGCTCGCAGGGTCAGCAGAAATCATACCTGGTTGCCCTCAAGCTTGCAAAATTCGACTACATAAAGAAGAAAGCAGCATTGGCACCGATATTGCTTCTTGATGATATTTTTGACAAATTTGATGCTGACCGGGTTGCCCAGATAATCAGGCTTGTCGGCAACCACCGGTTCGGACAAATATTTATCACCGACACTCACCAGAGCAGGCTGCAGGAAATACTGAACTCGCTTGAGACCGATTACAGGCTGTTCAAAATCGGAGATACCGGCATTGATGAAATAGTTCATAAAGACAATTCAGGACAATGAGACGCAGTAAGACCATTTCGATTGCAGAAGCGCTTAAGGATTATATCAGGGAGATGAAACTTGAGGGAAAACTGCTTGAGGTAAACGTCATAAATTCCTGGGAAGAGACCGTTGGAAAGGCCATTGCATCAAGGACCTCGAAAATTTACATAAAAGATCATGTATTGTATGTTCACCTTAGTTCCTCAGTGGTCCGCAATGAATTGCTGATGCTGCGTGAGACACTGAAGTCGAAGCTCAACGAAAAAGCCGGCACTGAGGTGATCAGGGAGATTGTCTTGAGGTAACAATAAAGGAAATACGTATTTTAATACGTTTTTCTTTTAAATTAAATATGTATTATAATACGTTTTTTCACTGAAGAGATTCCCTGATGTGGAAGTGAATATCTTTTCATAAAAACTATTTTCTCCCCCCTGGGGGAGATGCCGACGAAGGAGGCAGAGGGGTTTTGATTTCTGAACAGTGGACCAGCGGGGAGATACCGGATCTATTCAACGCTATCTGACCGAATACCTTGCCTCTGAAATCTCTATTGATTTCTTCATCGATTTTGAAGATCTGAAATTATAGACGGAACCGTTAACTTTCAGCGTAACTTTTTTATTGTCGATTTCAATTGAGATTAAGGAATTGGTCTCTTTTTTCATAATGAAATCAGCCAGGAGTATTGCTTTTTCTGTCCCGTCTCCCCTCCTGAAATTCCAAACCTCATCGGGCAGTGACAACCGGTTATCGTCATATATCGAATGGTTGTCCATTTCTGTCAGAATATCAAAAACTTCTTTCGTTGATTTTTCATTCAGGTCCTTGAAGCATACCGGATTACGTTCAATTGATGCCTTTATGTAGGGATGCCAGTCGATGAGATCCATCTGTCTGTAAACGTAAAGAGCAAGCAGGGCAGGCTCCGAACTGTTTTTCATTGAGGTAATCTTCTCAATTACCTTCTGACGGGTATCATCAGGCGAGATTTCAGGCACGTTTGCAGCCCTGAATTTCTTTCCCGGGGTCGGGATCCTGGGTTCGGTACGGATAAATGTCTCAATATCCCTGAACATTTCATGAATAGTCGATTCAGGAATGTCGCAGGCGTATCTGATGAACCCCGCCTCAATTTCCTCAAGGCTGCTGTCTTTATTTTCCTTAAGTATCTGCTCAACCTCGTTGACAACTATTCGGCCCTGGAGCGGACTCAGATGGAACTCATCCTCCTCGATCTCCCTTACAAGATACTCCCTTGTGTCGGCAGAAACGTTATACTTGCTCGAATGTTCGTATTCAAACATCTTTTCTATTCCGATATACCTCTTGCTGCCGTCAAAAGTGCACCTGTACTGGAAAAGCCGCTTGAATTTTGAACTCGTCCTGAGGAAGTTTATAAAAATGATATCAGTCAGTTCGGTTTTGAGGAAATCCCTCAGCTTAACCGAGAACGCCGAATAAGCATTCCTGTCGATGGTTGCCTCGTCATAAAGAGTATGAATATATCCCGAAATGTGCGAAACGATTGTCACCTTTTCATTTTCAAGAGCCCGCCTGGCCCTGTCCGAAAGGGAGGTGCCGTTGAACCACATGTTTTTTGTTACTATTCGCCTGTTGTTTGTCAGAAGGCCTTCCTTCTCCATAATGAAGTTTTGCGAATGCAGCGGAGTTGCGATCAGGAAAATCTTTTCGAGGGGTATCCTGCCAACGATGAACATTGCAGCAGCATAGAGCGATGAAAGAGAAACACATTCGCCTGCCCCCGTAGAGAAATTGCCCTTGTACCTGAACGCGGCCATCGCCTCCACTGTTTCAGTCTTCCAGTATGGTATTATGTCGGAATCATATTTGTCGAGGCCGAAATGCTTCCTTATGTCGATGTCGAAGTAATACTTGTCGCCTTCGTACCCGAACAGGGCGTTCGATTGCCTGAGATACTCCATGTCGAAAAATTCGCTGAATCGTGCTATCTCCCTGGTCTTTGTTGTCAGCCCCCATGTTGAAAGGTCAAGGTTGAAGACAAAATTCTGGATTATGAATTGCTTGATGCGGTTTGATTTGTATGCAAAGCTTTTTCGTTCAATGTCCCTGCTGCGTGGTTCATCGCGCCAGTTCCAGATAATGGGGGACATTATATTTGCCAGGACCAGGGGGTAGAACAATTCGGGAAAAATAAAGATCTCCATATCGGAGAGCGTGAAGGCGGAAGAATACTTCTCAAGAATTTTCTTATCGCGGAAGTCATTTACAAACGCAGAATCCATAAAAATTAAAAGTTTTGCAAAACTAGTAACATTATTTCAACTGCAATGTTTAAAGTTGCATTAAACAGGAAATCCTGTTCCTATGGATTAAATTTCCTGATTATAAGAACCTTTCAATATTTGAAAAGAAGAAATCAGACTCCCTGGCCGCGTTTTCATCACTGTCGGAACCGTGTACTGCATTCATTTTAAGGGAAACCCCGAAAACTTTTCTTATGGTACCCGGTGATGCCTTCCCGGGATCGGTGGCTCCGATCAGTTTCCTGAATTCTTCCACAGCATCCCTGTGCTTAAGGACCATTACTATAACCGGGCCGCTGGTCATGAATTCGATAAGTTCTTCAAAGAAGGGTTTGCCCTTGTGGATCCCGTAAAAAGCTTCTGCCTGAGGAATGGTCATGTGAACCATTTTTATCGCAGCTATCTCAAATCCGCTTTCATTCATCATCGACAGTATGCGACCTGTCTTCCCCGTTCTGACAGCATTCGGTTTTATAATTGAAAAGGTATATTCTCCGTTCATTTGCAGTAATTAATGTTATTCTATGTCTAAAACCGGGCTTAAGGAATATTTTTTATCTTTAACCACCCGATAAATAACAGAAAAGTGTTAGATCAAGCCAAATATACAAAAGAATTATCAAAACTTTTTGAATCGGCCGGCAATATATTGCTGGTCTCCCACATCAATCCTGATGGAGATACAATTGGTTCTCAATTGGCTCTTTATCAGTATCTTACTTCCAAGGGTAAAAAAGTTGAAATGATCTCCCCGAATTATCTGCAGGAGTTCCTGAAATGGATGGACGGAGCGGGTATGATCAATGTTTTCATAAAAAACAGGAAAAAGTGCGTAAGGATAATCCGGGAAGCTGACCTGATAATAATGCTTGATTTCAACCAGGCCAACAGGCTGGGTGAGGCTGAAAGATATGTCAGGGACTCAGCCGCTATTAAAGTGATTATTGACCATCACCTTGATCCTCACGAAATTGCAAATCTTGTAATAACCAATCCTGCCAAATGCTCTACCACCGAACTGGTGCACGAACTGATAACAGGTATCAATGGCACTCCTTTCCTGAATAAATCGTATGCCGAGAACATTTACGTCGGGATCATCACCGATACGGGGAACTTCCAGCATGGAGCCTATTCGGGCGATACCTTCAGGCTGGTTGCCGATCTGCTCGATACCGGACTCGAAAAGGAAAGGATATTAAGCAATATCTACGATAATTTTTCAATCGGACGAATGAAACTGCTGGGCCTGGCACTTAATAAAAGGATGGTGGTTCTGCCAGAATACCGCACTGCCTATATCTCTCTCTCAAAACAGGACCTGAGGGATAATAATCACGTAAACGGTGATACCGAAGGATTTGTCAATCTTCCCCTGTCGATAAAAGGTATCGACTTCTCCGTGCTTTTTATCGAAAAGGATAATTTTGTCAAGCTGTCATTCCGTTCACGGGGAAGCTTCCCTGTAAATGAATTTGCCTCAAAATATTTTTCAGGCGGCGGACATCTGAATGCTTCAGGCGGAGAGTATCGTGATACACTCGAAAACACGATTTCATATTTTCTGGATGTTCTGAAGCAATATGAAGAACTTCGGAATGGGGAGGGTGTAAGATCATGAAGTCCTGGTTCATCGTTGTTCTTATTGTCTTGATATCACTCCCGTCGTGCCGTGCAAAAAACAATTCCGCCGAAAAATCACATGCACCCGGAAAAGAAGAAATGGAAAATCTCAACAGGTACCTTGTTCAGAAGGACAGGGAAATAATACAAAGCTATATTGAGAGGAAGGGGCTGGAAATGACTGAATCATCCACGGGATTCTGGTTCCTGATCGAGTCTGAGGGTTCCGGTGACCTGTTAAAAGAGAATGACAGGATATCGATGGAATACAAATGCTCGCTTCTTGATGGTACTTTGTGCTATTCATCAGAAACCCTTGGTCCGAAAGATGTTGTAGTGGGGAAAAGCGAACTCGAACCGGGTCTTAATGAAGGCCTGAAGCTGCTCAGGAAAGGAGCAAAGGCAGTTTTCATCCTGCCGCCTTTCATGGCATACGGATTTGTAGGAGACGGTAAGAAGATACCTCCCAGGTCGATAATAGTTTATGAGATCAAAATCGCTGACGGAAGATAAACCCGGGGATCACTGAAGGATAAAAATAGCGGGATGGTCATTTATGGCCGGAATATTCTTTTTCCATTCCGATACCGTCATGGTTCTTATAACTTCTCCGGACAGCGTGATATCCACTGCAATACAAAGCCTGGTTTCTCCCCTGCATGACTCCAGTATTGATTCAACCATCCGCTGGTTCCGGTAGGGTGTTTCCATAAATATCTGTGCATACCCTTCCTGCGCTTTCTTTTCGAGCGTCTTTAAGCTTTCTGCACGTTCAGCCGGTTTGACCGGCAGGTAGCCGTTGAATGAAAAATTCTGCCCGTTCAGACCCGAAGCAATTAAAGCCAGAATAATGGATGATGGTCCCGGAAGGGGGATTATCCTTATATGTTTCCTGTGCGCCAGTGCTACAAGTTTTGCGCCGGGATCGGCTATACCGGGCAGACCTGCTTCGCTCATGATTCCCATGTCCGAACCGTTAACCACGGGATCGAGGTAATGTTCTATCTCGACTTCCATGGTATGCTCATTCAACTCATGGAACCGGGAGTCATTTATCGGAAATTCCCTGTCGATCAGCCTTAAGTACCTCCTTGCGCTTCTAAGGTCTTCAACAACAAACAACCTGAGAGAACGAGTAACGGCGAGAACCTTCTCGGGTATAACTTTCTGGTAATCCTCCCCGCCGAGGGTTACCGGGATCAGATAAATTTTTCCAGCCACCTCTGTTATAATTGATAATGTAAATTTAAGTATTATGCACCTTATATTTTATGCTTTATAAAATAAACGGGACTGTTGCCGGTTCCGGATTTTTAGTATAGGTTTGCTGTGAAAATATTCAGTAGTGAAAATAACATTTCTTGGCACAGGCACTTCACAGGGTGTTCCTGTAATTGCATGTGAATGTGAAACCTGTGCATCCAAAGACAGCCGTGACAAAAGACTCAGGACCTCAATTCTGATCGAAAGGGATGAGATAACGCTTGTTATCGATGCCGGACCCGATTTCAGGCAGCAGATGCTCAGGGAAAATGTAAAGCGTCTCGATGCCATTATCCTGACCCATGAACATAAGGATCATATTGCAGGAATGGATGATGTAAGGGCATTTAACTATAAATGCCAGGATGCCATCGATATTTTTGCCGAAGAAAGGGTACAGAGGGCTGTCAGGAAGGAATATTCATATGTATTTGCCGAATACCAGTACCCGGGAATCCCGAAAATGAGGCTCAACTCAATAACTGATGAGGTATTTTCAGTCGGGGCTGTTTCCATCCTGCCTCTGCGGGTCTTTCATTACAGGCTGCCTGTATATGGCTTCAGGATAGGGAATTTTGCATACATCACCGATGCAAACTATATTCCGGAGGAAACCAGGGAAAAAATAATTGGTGTTAAATATCTTGTAATAAATGCTTTAAGGAAAGAAAAGCATGTTTCGCATTTCAGTCTGAGGGAAGCCATCGATTTTGTCAGGCAGATTTCGCCGAGAAAGGCATTTATTACACATATCAGTCACCAGATGGGCAAATATAAGAATGTTGCACCGGAATTGCCGCCGGGTATTGTTCTGGCTGAGGATGGCCTGAGTTTCGTCTGTGACGACTGATACTTATGGGAGCTACTTTCTTTTGTAGCTCTTACCCAGCTTCTTCTGATAATCATTTGAAAAGTAATACCTGTTCCTTCCAAGCTGATTCGTGTTGGTCCTTGATGCCTTCATTCTCTTCTCATAGTATGGATTCCTTTTGGACGATGCGCATGAGGGAATTGAAAATATCAGAAAAAGGATCAACAGAACTTTGAATATTGCTTTTAATACGGGTATTACCTCTGAAAGTGCCGGATATTTTTTATTTAATTTGGCCATGGGCATAATGGGATAAGACCTTTTTGATAATCTGTTAGTGAACAAAACCAGGCGTTGTGAAAAAACTATTTTTTAAGTGGCTCTTAAGTTTTAAATTGCACATAATTTCAAATTCGTTATCTAAACTTTTTTCAATGGTTTCTCAGAACAGGTTTATTCGTTTAACACTAGCTGTACTAATACTTTTATTATCTCTACCGCTAAAATCCCAGTCCCTGTTAAAAGTAAATATTTCCGAACAGGCCGGACTGAACACCGACAGTATTACTTTGTCTGACAGCTCCGGTTTGGTATTTAAACGGAAAAAACCTGTTTTAAGTTTCCATTTGGATGAAAAAAACTACACAACCGACGGAGTTTTTGTTTTAAAAGAAGAGAGCGGGTACTCGCTTATCTACGAAAACAAGCTTAAACTGTCAATCGGACTCCCCTCTGCAGATTCGGCACGGTGGACCTTTGAAGCCCTTTTTGAGAATATTTCGAATGATACGGTTTCTGTTAGCAATGTAATCCCGTTTGATTCTGACAACGAGTCGGTCAATATAACCGGAAAGGGGCCGCCGGATCTGGCCAGGGCCTGGCTTTTCCGTCCCGGATACCGTCCGGTCAGGGTGATATTGCCCGACAATGCCTGGGAGATGGGTTACACATCGTTTGAGGCAAACAACGGATTCTCGGTTTGTGCGATCGCCAGAAGGCAGCAGATCGAAGGAGGACAGAGGCAAAGGTATCAGACAATTCTCCCGCCTAAAGCAAAGGTATCATACAGGATCTTTGCGGATGTCTTTAAAGGTGAATGGCAGAACGGCCTCCGGATGATGTTCAGGGATAGATACCTGTACGATATTGAAAAATTCGATAATTCCCTTTATGAGCGGCCCGACCTTGCCTGGATCAGGGGAAGCTACCTTATGATCCTTCAGATGGCATGGGACCGGGAATTTTATGACAGGATGACCGGGAAATACACCTTCCCTGATGTAATAAAAAAGGGTAATCAGCTGTTCGGGCATATCGATGTTTATTGCATCTGGCCTACCTGGCCAAGGCTTGGACTTGATCAGCGAAACCAGTGGGACATGTACCGCGACCTTCCCGGCGGAACCTTCCAGCTCAGAAATTTTGCCCGTTTATCAAGGCAGTCCGATACTAAATTCTTTATTGCGTACAATCCATGGGACAACAGCACGAGGAAGGAAGATCATCTGAAGGGGATGGCCAGGTTGATCATGGAGACGGAAGCCGACGGTGTGGTTCTGGACACCAGGGGCAATTCAAGCTATGAACTGCAGGCTGCCGCCGACAGTGTAAGGAAGGGGGTGATAATGTATTCGGAAGGAATGGCGATTACAAAGGATATGCCTGGTATTATTTCAGGCAGGGTCCATAATGCCATCTACCTGAGCCCGGAACTGAATCTGAACAAGCTGATAAAACCCGATTTTTCGATCTTCAGGGTGTGCGATGTGGGAGAGGACCTGATCCACAGGGAAGTCGCCATCGCATTCTTTAACGGCTACGTGACCGAACTGAATATGTACCGACCCGGAGGCAGGGATGATAATTACAGGGCTGATCTTGAATACCTCGCCCGTACAACCTTTATACTCAGGCAGAATAACGATGCATTTCTCGACAATAACTGGACTCCCCTGATCAATACCACCATGGATAATATCTTCGTCAACAGGTGGAGCTCCGGAGATAAAACTGTTTTCACAGTGCTGAATATGAAGCACGAAGGATTTGAAGGCAAGCTGTTTATGACCGGAAAGCCGGTCAATAAACATTATGTTTCACTGTGGCATCATGAGAATCTGGTTCCGGAAACGGCGGGGGAATCAGTTTACATTTCTGCAAGGACAAATGGATGGCCGTCCTCTGGTTCCGGAACCAGGAGCGAAGGATCAGTTGATTGCGTAGCTGAACTGCCCGATCTGATAAGGCCGGTTTTGAAAGGCGATTCTTTAAGGCTCAGGAACATGGGACCTGGAGACCTGCTCATCTGGAAGGGTAATCCAACTTATAGTACTGATTATAAAGAATTTAAAATAGATCGTGACACGGTTGTCAGGATTAAGGACCTGTTCGGGTACTATGAGGGCAAAATCGTTTTGCAACTTATTGAGAACAAGCGGCTGAAGGATGAAAATGTTGTTATGGTGAAAGGCGGGAAGCCGTGGCTGATAAGCAGGGTGACAAGGACTGAAAGGGCAGCATCTGCCATTCAGGACATGGTTCTTGTGCCGGGAACCGGGTTCTCCTTTAACGTCACCACCGGTGAGGATTTTATGCCGTACCCTGACGTGAGCGGGGTAACGGTGGAAGTTGACAGCTTCCTGATCGATAAATACCCTGTGACGAATGCCAGTTATTATGATTTTATAGTAAATTCAGGATACCGGCCGGTTGACACTGCGATGTACCTGCGGCATTGGGAAGACGGCATTTACAGGCAGGGCCAGGAGAATTACCCTGTTGTTTATGTAAGCATTGAGGATATCAATGCCTATGCAAAATGGGCCGGGAAGAGACTCCCCACCGAAGCTGAATGGCAGCTTGCCGCGCAGGGTACCGATATGCGCAAATGGCCGTGGGGAAATGAATACCACGGCACCCTGTGCAACAACGCCTTTAACAAACCCACCCCGGTGGATGCATTCCCCAAAGGGATGAGTCCCTACGGGGTGGTTGACCTCGTGGGCAACGTGTGGCAAATGACCGGTGACATGTATTTCAATGGTTCGTACTATTTTACAGTGATCAGGGGGGGGAGCTACTATAAGCCCGATTCCAGCGGGTGGTATATCCAGGGAGGCCCGCAGGCGCTCGACAAAACCCAGATCATGCTGCTGGTTTCACCGGGATTTGACAGGAATTCAACGGTGGGATTCAGATGTGTTAAGGATATCAGCAGCCGGAATTTTAAGGACAGAAGGTGATTGACAGACGTCAATCACACCCTCAGCTTCTTTTCAATATCGTTGATCTGATTCCTGAAATGCTTATCCGTATCGATCAGGTTGTTTACAGTTTTGCATGCATGCAGAACAGTGGCATGGTCTTTCCCCCCGATGTGTGAACCGATGCTTGCAAGGGAAGCCTTCGTCAGGTTTTTGGAGAAATACATCGAAACCTGTCTGGCCTGTACAATTTCCCTCTTTCGTGTCTTGCCCTGGATAAGATCGATAGGTATCTTGTAATAATCGCAGACAATTTTCTGGATAAATTCGATTGTAATCTCCCGCCTTGAAGTGCTGACAAGCTTTTCAACCATCTGGCGGGCAAGGTCGAGGGTGATCTCTTTTCTGTTCAGGGTCGACTGTGCGTACAATGAGATCAGTACAGCTTCAAGCTCCCTGATATTATTTGAGATATTTGCTGCGAGGTATTCAAAGATCTCGTCAGGCAGCTCTATTCCGTCGTTATAGGCTTTCTTCTTGAGGATTGCCAGCCTGGTTTCGTAATCGGGCCTCTGCAGATCAGCCTGAAGCCCCCATTTAAACCTGGAAAGCAGTCTCTGTTCCATTCCCTGCAGCTCAACCGGAGGTCTGTCGCAGGTGAGGATCAGCTGTTTACCCGACTGGTGAATGTGATTGAAGATATGAAAGAAGGTGTCCTGTGTCTTCTCTTTTCCGGCAAATTCATGAACATCGTCAAGGATCAGAACATCGATCATCTGGTAGAAGTGCAGGAAATCATTCTTATTGTTATTCCTTACCGATTCCACAAACTGGGTCTGGAATTTATTGGCGTTTACATAAAGTACAACCTTATCGGGGTGTTTTTCCTTTACAAGTATCCCTATTGCCTGTGCAAGATGTGTTTTTCCCAGTCCTGAGTCGCCGTAAATCATCAATGGATTAAATGCAGTCCCCCCGGGATTGTTTCCGACTGCTATACCTGCCGATCGTGCCAGCCTGTTGCATTCACCTTCAACATAATTGCTAAAGTTGTAGTCGGGATTTAATTTAGGATCAAAGTGTACTTTTTTTATGCCGGGAATTACGAAGGGATTTTTTATTGAAGGCTGTGTAACATCAAATGGAACCTGAACGGGCTTGTTTTTAAGGTCCGTTTTATTTCTTGAGGGATATCTTACTGTATACGGCTTTCCGTCAGAATAATTCGCATTTTCAAGTACAACATTGTATTCGAGCTTTGCATCTGTTCCGATCTCACGCCTGAGTGTCTTGCGAAGGATATCAATATATTGTTCTTCAAGGTATTCGTAAAAGAAAGGACTGGGAACCTGAATTGTAAGAACATTGTTTTCAAGTCTCAGGGGAATAATTGGCTCAAACCATGTTTTAAAACTGACGGATGGAATAATATCCTTGATTATTTGCAGACAGTTATTCCAGACATCAATGTGCGATTTGTTCATGAAAGTTGTTGTATTTAGTTTTAAGGTTCTGTCTGGCTGATTCAGCTAGCAATATTTGTAAAAAAAAAAGTTAAAAAAAAAAATATTTTCGCTTGATTTTCTCAAAAAATGTATATGTTTTTAATCATCAGTAACTTATATGGCGAATTATTTTTTTTTATTTTAAAACATTGAAAATTAGTTATTTGCATCATATGTACCGGGTTTGTTAGTGTATAACAATTCATTATAAAAGATTGATCAAAATTCAACAAACTGCGATAAAAATGACGAATATTTTGCCATTAGTTTTACGGCCTATGTCAAGATCAAGATAGTCAGATTTTTAGAATATTCCTATTGGGCCGGGATATTTTTTTTGCCAAAAACAGAAAAATGAACATATCTCTTTGGATTTGCCTTCATATCCTGCAAAAGCAGGTTCAAACTCCCGAGACTGCCCGATAAATTCCTGTAAAGAGAATCATTTGTCATAAGCTGACCGGCTGTTCCCTTACCCTGATTAAGGCTTTCGAGCAGGGTAGTCGTTTTTTCGAGTGTTGACTTCAGGTTGTTGATGGAATTGAAGAGATCGGCAGCTGCGAGAGTGTCGGTAACCGACTCGAGATTGTTGAATGTGTTTGAAAGTCTGCCGGTGTTTTCAGCAAGCATTACAGTGAATTTATTTATGTTGTCGAGTGAGTTCTCAAGATTGGCGTCATCAAGGCTCTTTGCAGTGTTGCTCAGGCTTGCAACACCAGTTTTAAGGTTCTTTTTAAAATCATTGTCCATGACCTCGTTTACTGATCCGATAACCGAGTCGAGGACTCCCAGGAGCTCCATCACCTTATCCTTGACCGGCACCAGCTCATTCTCAACTTTTGAGATCAGTGATTTGGCAAGGCGTCCGGGAATCGTATCCCCCGAAGAATATGTTCCGGGTCCGTTCCCGTAAACCAGCTGAACTTTCATTCCTGCTATCAGCGAAGCCGTTGTAATCTCTGCTATTGTATTGACAGGCAGTTTAAAATCTTTTTCAACCGATAATACAACAAGGAGTCTGCCGCTTTCAGCGCTGAGAAACCGTATTGACTGGACCACGCCTACTCTGTATCCGTTTACCTCAACGGGACTCGACTCTGCCAGACCGCTGACCATGTCATAAACTGCATAATAGTGTGATACCCTGCTGAAAAGATCCTTCCCCTTAAGAAAATTGTATAGCCAGATAAATACAAGAATGGTAATAATGGCAGTTGCGCCTACCTTGACTTCATTAGAGATTTTTTTCATTTGGAAGGGTTTTATTATTCTTGCTTTGACCCCCTTGCTTCCTGCAAAGGTACTATTTTGTTGTCTTTTACTGCAATAACAAATGCATCGGGAAAACTGCTTAAAATTTCCTTCCTGTATTCAACCGCGTCGGAGAATTTTTTGAAGCTTCCTGTAGCATACCTGAACCTGGTTTCGGAAGCAAGTTCAATTACGTCGGATCTCCCTTTGAAATTGCCTGGTTTCAGATCTATTCTAACAGTTGATGAAGCTATCTGGATCATGAACGAGATTTCATCGACGGGTGAAGTTTCCGGAACTGATGTGGTCTCTGCAACAGGGACGATTACATGGTCGATGCTTGTTGAACTGAGGCTCTTCTTGTCAACATAGGTTATGTAATCGCGGGTTGCCCTGAATATTGCAGAAGCAAGGTAATCCTGTCCGTCTTTTGAGATAAGGTATTTTTCCTCATCGGGGTTCGTAATGAATCCTGTTTCAATCAGTACGCTTGGCATCGATGTCATGTACAATACCCAGAAGCCTGCCTGTTTTACACCCCTGTCAATTCTGCCTGCCCGGTTCTTGAATTGGGTCTGGATCTTGGCGGCCAGGTCGAGACTTTGTTCCTGGAACACATTCTGCATCAGGGAAAATATTATGTACGACTCGGGCGATTTGGGATCAAACCCTTCATATTTGGTCGAGAAATCATCCTCCTGAAGAATTACCTCGTTTTCCTTCATAGCCACTTCAAGGTTCTGCTCATCTTTTGACAACCCCATAACGTAAGTCTCCGCTCCCCTGATAGTGTTTTTGCTGATCCAGTTGGAATGAATTGAAATAAAAAGGTCTGCCTTGTTCCTGTTGGCAAATTCAGCTCTTTCCTTCAACCCGATGAAAACATCGGTCTTCCTTGTATAGAGCACTTTAATGTTATCTGTGTTATTTTCGAGGTATTCCCCGGTTTTCAGAGCGATTGCCAGGTTTATATTCTTTTCTTTGCTGACAGGTCCGACAGCCCCCGGATCCTTTCCTCCGTGACCGGCATCGATCACTACCACCCATGTCTTTTCACTTCCGCTGACTGCAGTAAATCCTGCTGTGAAAAACGCCAGCAACAAAAGAAGGATCAATCGCGGTGTATATATATAATTGGTACGCTGTTTGCGGTTTTTAATACAGGTATCCATGTTCAGTTCATGTTTTTTACTTAGTTTTGCGCCTGATATCGGGACGTCACACAAAAACTGTACAAAAATAGTATTAAAGTTGTATTTTTTGAAAGAAAAACGGTTGCTGATAGTATTCCTTGTGATGGTCCAATCAATTCCATTGTTCTCTCAGGAAGGAATTTCCGCCGTTGACACTACACTTGCAAGCCGTGACACCCTTGTTTTTGACTCCGATACCATCAGTTTGAAGGGGATCTCCCCCGATGCCATTGACAAGCAGGTGACCTACACTTCACGCGGGATGAAGAAAAACGACCTTGTCAATAAAACCTCGACCCTTGTTGACGGCGCCGTTGTGAAATACGGTGAAATCGAGATCGCAGCTGATTCCATAGTTTTTAACATGCAGAACAGTACTGTTTTTGCCACAGGCCGGAGAGATTCAACCGGAAAGCTGGCCGGCACTCCGGTATTTAAGGATGGAGGTTCCCAGGAGATCGCATCCGACTCGCTGTTCTATAATTTTGTGACCCGCAAAGCGATTGCTTATGAGATCGTCACAAAACAGGAAGAAGGCCTGCTTCGAAGCGATGTCACCAAACTACTTGAAGATGGAACCTCAAATATTGCAAGAAGCACCTATTCAACATGCGATGCTGAGGAGCCTCATTTCTACATAAGGCTTCCGAAAGCAAAGATCTACCCGGGCAAAAAGATAATTTCAGGTCCCGGGTACCTTGTCCTTGAAGGGATCCCATTGCCTGTAGCGCTGCCGTTTGGTTTTTTCCCGATCCAGACTAAAAAGGCTGCTTCGGGCATTTTAATACCAAAGGTGGGGCAGGAGCAACAGAGGGGTTACAACCTGACAGACGGCGGTTACTATTTTGCGATCAACGATCATTTTGACCTTGCACTGAAGGGGAGCATCTATACGAACGGTACCTGGATAATTACCGCAGAGACAGATTATAACAAGATCTATAAATACAGTGGCTCACTTTCTTTCAGTTATGCAAATAATATCTCGGGTCACAAAGGCCTGCCTGATTACAGCAAAATAACCAACTACAAGCTCGGCTGGACCTACACCCAGCATGCCAAGGCAAGGCCCGGTTCAAGATTTTCGGCTAATGTCAATATGAGTTCAAGCGGTTATGATAAGACCAACAGTTACCAGGTTATGGAGCACGTCTCGACCCAGCGGCAGTCGAGCGTAAGTTATTCAAAGACCTGGGAAGGAACCCCCTTCAACCTGTCGACAAGCATGAACCATAACCAGGATATCAGGACAAAAAAGGTAAATCTGAACCTGCCGAAGGTCAATTTTAATGTCGGGCGCATATATCCGCTGAAGGGCAGGAGCGCCGGCACCAAAAAATGGTACCAGGAACTGCAGTTCCAGTATTCGGCTTCGATCGACAACCAGATCAGTACTTATGACAGTTTGCTGTTCACAAATAAACTGTGGAATTCCATGCGGAGCGGATTCAAGCATGAGGCTCCTTTGAGCCTTCAGATACGCCCATTCAGGAATTTTTCAATTTCACCGCAGGTTTCCTATTCCGGTGTCCTCTTTACCCAGAAGTTTGATAAACAATGGAAGACCGATTATTTTGATGAGGAAACAGGAGAATATGTTTCAAAGATTATTACAGATACAACGCGCGGTGTTTTTTATGGTCATGCAATCAACCCTTCAATAGGTGCGAGCTTTAATCCCCAGGTATACGGGACGTACGATTTCAAATCACCTAAATCGAGGATCCAGTCGGTGCGACATGTCATGAAGCCGTCAGTAAGCTTCAGCTATACGCCGTCGCTCAAGGGACTCAGTACCGACTTCTACAGAACGGTCCAGTATGACACCCTCGGGCACACAAGGGATTATTCGATCTTTGAAGGTAATATTTATGGTACGCCTTCATCGGCAAACCGCAGCGGCAGGGTCTCATTCAACCTGGGTAACATCATTGAAGCCAAGGTGTTCGACAGGAACGACACAACCGGCAAGCCAAAGAAGGTCAAGATCATTGATAATCTGGGAATCAATACATCGTATGATTTGTTCGCCGATTCAATGAAATGGTCACCGGTAACAATGTCGATGAACACAAATCTTCTGGACAATATCGGGATCTCGGCAAGGAGCAGCTTCTCTCTTTACGGGCTGAACGACAAGGGCAGAATGGTGTCAGACTTCGCACTGGAAGAGAACAGGAAGCTGATGAGGCTTACCAACTTCAATGTCAGTCTCGATTTTGACCTGGCCTCGCTTATACGGGGCGACAAAGGCAGGGAGAGCCAGGGGACTCCCCGGCAGGGGACAGGCCAGACCACCCCGGGTCTGGGCCAGGAGGGACCGGCCGGTGTCAGGCCCGGTTCGGCCGCCGAAAACGCCATCTTCGATGAATACGGCTACGCGGTCTTCGATGTTCCATGGTCGATGAGGGTGAGCTATAATCTCAACTATAGCAAGCCGGAGTTGGTATCGAGGGTAACGCAAACCCTTTCCCTTAGCGGGAATGTCAAACTTACAAAAAAGATGGATGTTACATACACCAGCGGATTTGATTTTACCCAGAACGAGATCACGATGACCCAGATAGGGATTACCCGCGACCTGCATTGCTGGGATATGAGCTTCAACTGGATACCCAACGGCACCATGAAGATGTGGAATTTCACGATCAGGGTAAAGGCAGCAGTCCTTTCAGACCTGAAGTATGAGCGGAGAAAGGATTACCATGATGACCTCTATTAGGGAATAGCTGCAAAAAAAAGGCAAAAAAAAAAGACCGGATCATTTCCGGTCTTTTTTATGACTCATTCGTTAATTATTCCGCAACAATCTCAAATCCAACTTCAACCCTGACTTCCCTGTGCAGTTTTATAACAGCTTTGTACTTGCCGACTTCCTTGATCTGATCTTCAGGAAGTGAAATGCTCTTCCTGTCTATATCAAATCCTTTTTCCTTCAGAGCCTCGGCAATCTGGATTGTGTTGACCGATCCGAATATCTTACCCGATGTGCTTGTTTTGGCGCCGACGACAAGATTAATCACTCCGAGCTTTGCTGCCATCGCCTGGGCTTCTACCTTGATCTTCTCCTCCTTATGGGCCCTTTGTTTCAGGTTTTCTGCATGCATCTTCTTTGCTGATGGTGTGGCAGCGATTGCATAACCTTTGGGAATGAGGTAATTTGAGCCGTAACCATCCTTTACGATAACGGTATCGTCCTTTTGTCCGAGCTTGTTAACGTCCTGTAATAATATGATTTTCATAGATACCTCCTTATTTTAATAGATCAGTTACATAAGGAAGGAGAGCAATATGACGGGCTCTTTTAACGGCTTTAGCCACTTTCCTCTGATATTTGAGTGAAGTCCCGGTAATTCTGCGCGGCAAAATCTTACCCTGGTCGTTCAGGAATTTTTTCAGAAATTCAGGATCTTTGTAATCGATATACTTGATCCTGTTCTTTTTAAACCTGCAGTATTTCTTTTTCTTGACATCAACCGTCGGTGGAGTCAAATATCTGATTTCTGATTCGTTCTGTGCCATATCTTATTCCTCCTTCAATTTTCCAGATTCTTTTTGTTTCCTTTTCTTTTCTGCATATTCGACGGCAAATTTTTCCATCCTGAAGGTTAAAAACCTTATGATCCTCTCATCCCTGCGATATTGGACCTCGAGTTTTTCGATCAGGTCACCTTCGCCTTTGAATTCGATAAGATAGTAGAAGCCTGTCGACTTCTTCTGAATAGGATAGGCCAGTTTTTTCAGGCCCCAGTTCTCTTCATGAACGATCTCACCACTATTGTCGGTGATGACCCTCTTGAATTTTTGTACCGCTTCCTTCATCTGGTTCTCAGATAAAACGGGAGTTGCAATGAAAACGGTTTCGTACTGATTAAACATAGTAATTAATTGTTTTTAGATTAATGTTTTTGAGCTCGCAAAAATACGATAATTTTTCTAAACTGCAAGGAATTTTTCTCCTTCACTTTTTAGCTATATTTGTAACTGAACTCAAAGAAAGGAATCAGAGCTTAAAACTTATGGAAAACTTCATAGTTTCAGCGCGCAAATACCGCCCGGCAACATTCGAAATGGTAGTGGGACAGGATTCGATCACGAATACCCTGAAGAGTGCCATTAAAAACGGCCATCTGACGCAGGCTTACCTTTTTTGCGGACCGCGCGGTGTTGGGAAAACTACATGTGCAAGGATTTTCGCCAAAACGATAAATTGCAGTAATATTCAGGAGAATGGCGAAGCATGTGATAAGTGTGAATCATGCCTTTCGTTCAATACCTTGCGGTCATTTAACATCCATGAGCTGGACGCTGCTTCAAATAATAAGGTTGATGATATCAGGAGCCTTACCGATCAGGTCAGGATACCTCCGCAAATAGGGAAGTACAGCATCTATATAATTGATGAGGTGCACATGCTCTCCCAATCAGCATTCAATGCATTTTTGAAAACCCTCGAGGAACCGCCGTCTCATGCAATATTCATCCTGGCAACTACCGAAAAGCATAAGATAATCCCGACAATCCTTTCAAGATGCCAGATCTTTGATTTCAACAGGATAAAAATCGAGGATATTGTAGGACGCCTTTCATATGTTGCAGGTAATGAGGATATAACCGCAGAGGAGGACGCCCTCCATATAATAGCCCAGAAGGCCGATGGCGCCCTAAGGGATGCACTTTCAATCTTCGATCAGATCGTCAGCCTGTCAGGCAAGAAGATGACTTATAAGGATGTTATCGAGAACCTGAATGTGCTCGACTATGAGTATTATTTCCGGACTGTCGATGGGGCGATGAGGAGCGACATTTCATCAGTTTTGTTGACGTTTAACGAGATACTTGAAAAGGGATTCGACGGTCATAATTTTATCTCAGGACTGAACAGTCATCTCCGTGACCTGCTGGTAAGCCGTGATGAAGGAACACTTCGTCTTCTGGAAGCCACGCCGACGGTAAAGCAAAGATACCTGGTGCAGACAAGGGCATGTTCCGAAGAGTTTTTGTTAAGTGCACTGGAGGCAGGAAGCAATTGTGATATCTATTTCAAATCAAGCAAGAATCCCCGCCTCAATGTGGAGCTGTTCCTCATACGTTTATGTCGTCTGGCCGATCTTTCAGCATCAGCCGGCGAAAAAAAAAAGCCTGAAGTAAAACAAGGTGTACAGGAAGAGGAGGAGCTTCCGCTTCCATCAAAATCCGGAATCGTAAGGGAGGATCAGGGTGAGACTGAACCTGAAAGCAGGATTCCCGGGGTATCGGAAATGAAACACATTCCCATCATTGAAAAGCCAACAAAATCATTCTCAATAAGGGATATTATTTCGGAAGAAAAGAAAGCATCTGAAAATGAGCTCAAAACGGTTAGTGATCCGGGGGTTTTAATTCCTCCGGGACCCGTAGAAGAATTCAACCCGGCTGCATTTGAAAAAGCCTGGAACGACTTTACCGATCAGCAGAAAAGTGATGGCCCGAGAATATCAAGCATGTTCAAATTAATTAAACCTGACGTTGAAAGTGAAGAGAACATAAGAATTCATCTGAGCAATGCCGCACAAAAGGATCTTTTCATCCAGAATTACAAGCAAAAGCTTATCAACTTCCTGGAAGGTAGATTTGGAATCCATGACTTTGATGTTGAGACTGTTGTGGACGCAACTGAGTCAAATGACATCTTGTATTCAGATGAACAGAAATATAATCACCTGGTTGCGAAATACCCTGAACTTAAGGAAATTAAAAAGGCATTCAATCTTGATATTACCTGATCCAGCCGTAAAATAAAGTACTATCTGCCTTTAGCAGCCACTTAAACGATCCCGCTTTGAAAAAAAACCTTCAGAAAACTGATCCCGGGCCCGGCCGGAAACTTAAAAATAAGGAGAGTTTCTTTTCAGAACATATAATCGACAATTCAAGGTCGATGGTAAGCATTATTAACCGTGATTATGTGTATGAAAAGGTAAACAGGCCATTTTGTGCAGCTCACCGGGGTGCCTTTAAGTCGTATGTCGGCAAATCACTCTCGGATATATGGGGAACGGAAACATTCAGTAATAAGATTAAAAATAAGGTTGACCTCTGTTTCTCAGGTAAAACGATAAGGTATGAAGCCTCATTCAAGACAGCGAAATCAGGAAACAGGTATTTCCAGGTGGTATTCATGCCATTGAAAGAGTCTGGCGGCAGGGTATCCCACGTAATGGCCGAG
>Ga0105101_10000234_pt1 | contig 22223 bp, 17 predicted proteins | sample PPLLak21cMay2015_2_FD_87037 | JGI IMG/M metagenome (GOLD analysis project Ga0105101, IMG submission 87037) | Freshwater sediment microbial communities from Prairie Pothole Lake near Jamestown, North Dakota, USA - PPLs Lake P8 Core (1) Depth... | ecosystem: Environmental > Aquatic > Freshwater >... | reverse complement strand
GGCAGGGAAATGATCGCCGGCGACAGCATCATCATGCCCATCGCCATGAGCACGCTCGCCACCACGAGATCGATGATCAGGAACGGGATGAACAGCAGGAAGCCGATCTGGAAGGCGGTATTGAGCTCGCTGGTGATGAATGCCGGAATGAGCAGCGTGAACGGCACCTTTTCGTTCTCCGCCATGCCCTCCTTGCCGGACAGGCGCATGAACAGGGCGAGATCGGCGTCGCGCGTCTGGCGCAGCATGAAGCCGCGGAACGGCTCGGCGGCGCGCGCCAGCGCATCCTCGGCCTTGAGCTCGTTCTTGAGATAGGGCTGCAGGCCGTCCTGGTTGGCCTTCTCCAGCACCGGCGACATGATGAAAAACGTCAGGAACAGTGCCAGGCCGATCAGAATCTGATTGGACGGCGTCTGCGCCGTGCCGAGCGCCTGGCGCAGGATCGCCATGACAATGACGATGCGCGTAAAGCTGGTCATCATCATGAGCGCCGCCGGCAGCAACGTGAGCGCGGTCATGAACAGCAGCACCTGGATGCTCACGCTGTAGGTCTGCGAGCCGCCCGGGCCGCTGGTCACGGTGATCGCCGTCAGGCCGGGATCGGCGGCACTGGCGGCGAACGGGAACAGCGCCGCCAATACCGCCAGCAATATGAGGAATCCCCCCTGACTTCCCTTTTTCAAAAGGCGGGGCGGGGCGGCGGGCGATTGTCGGCTCTCCGTCCTTTCACGAAGCGAGCCCGGGGAAGCGTTGCGCTGCATGGATGCGTCCGTCATTTCTTTATGAGCTGTGCCAGCTTCTCGGCAAAACCACCGGCGACACCGGGCACGGCAGCGGTATCGACCGGCCGCTCGAGCACATGCAGCGTCGCGACGCGCCCGGGCGCGACACCGAGCAAAATCTGTTTATCGCCCACCTGGATCAGCACCGCGCGCTCGCGCGCGCCGAGACTCAGGCCCGCGAGCACGCGCAGCGCGCCCGGTCCCTGCGGGAGGCGGCCGAGGCGGCGCAGCAGGAAGGCGGTGACGCCGATCGCGATCAGCACCACGATCAGACCGAACAGCAGTTGGAACAGATTGGCGGCGGCCATGGGTTCGGGGGCGACGGCGGCCAGCGCCGGCGTGGCCGCAAGCGCGGCAAGCGTTGCAAGAATCAGGGACGAAAGGCGCGCGCGTGGCATGATAGGTTCTCGGGTTGGTCAGTCTTGCTCCTTCCCGGATGACACACCCGGGAAGATGGATTCGTTACTTGAGTTTCTTGACCCGCTCCGCCGCGCTCACGACATCCGTCAGGCGGATGCCGTACTTGTCGTTCACCACCACTACCTCGCCGTGCGCGATGAGCGTGCCGTTCACCATCACGTCGAGCGGTTCGCCGGCGAGCCGATCGAGCTCCACCACCGATCCCTGGTTGAGCTGCAAGAGGTTGCGGATGCTGATCTTGGTGCGCCCGATCTCCATGGAGATGGTCACGGGAATATCGAGCACCGTGTCCAGATTGGCTTCCGCACCCGTGCCGCCACCCGGCTGCAGGTTCTGGAAGGCGGCGCGTTCTAGGCTGTTGGCTTCACTCATGGCTTCGGTCCTAACTGGTCAGATTCGGGTTGGGAAGGGCCGCTGAACGGCGTGCGATCAATTCTTGGGTACAACACGTTCCAGCACCTTGAGCGCATTGTTGCCACGCGATACACCAAACTGGCCGGTGAACACCGGCACGCCGTCCACGCAGGCGAACACGGCACGCGGCAGGTCAATCGGAATCACGTCCCCCGGCTTCATGCTCAGCAGTTCGCCGAGGGTGATCTCGGCCTCGACCAGGGTTGCCTCCAACTCGACGGTCGCCGCCTTGATCTCGTTGCGCAGCGAGGACGGCCAGCGATCGTCGACCTCCTTGCGGTCGCTCTGCATGCCGGCCGCGAGCAGCTCGCGCAGCGGCTCGATCATGGCGTACGGCAGGGTGAGATGAATGTCGCCGCCGCCGCCCTCGAGCTCCACGTGGAAGCTGTTCACCACCACCACCTCGGTGGGGCTCACGATGTTGGCGAATTGCGGATTCATCTCGGAGTTGAGATATTCGAAGTCGACATCCGCGACCATCGCCCAGGCCTCCTTCAGGTCCTTGAGCACCTGGCCGAGCAGCATCTGGATCACGCGCCGCTCGGTGGGCGTGAAGTCGCGGCCTTCGATCTTGGTGTAGAAGCGCCCGTCACCGCCGAAGAAATTGTCCACCAGCGTGAACACCAGTTTCGGGTCGAACACCACGAGGCCGGTGCCGCGCAGCGGACGCACGCGCACCAGATTGAGGCTGGTGGGCAGAAAAAGGGTGTGGACGTATTGTGAGAACTTGATCGTCTGCACTCCACCGACGGAAATCTCCGCCGTGCGGCGCAGCAGATTGAAGATGGTGGTGCGCAGAAAGCGCGCAAACCGGTCGTTGATCATCTCGAGCGTGGGCATGCGCCCGCGCACGATGCGCTCGTTGCTGGCCAGATCGTAGTCACGCGCCTGGCCATCGAGCAGGTTCGGGTCGTTGCCGGTCTCGACCTTGCCGCCCTCGACGCCGTGCAACAGTGCGTCGATCTCGTCCTGGGAAAGAATGTCTTGCTGAGCCATGGCCGCCTACTGCATCACGAAGCTGGTGAAATAGAGCGCCTTCACGCCCGGATTGCCGGTCTGTTCCTTGAGAATCTTTTGCACCTCGGCCTCGGCGTCCTTGCGGATCTTCTCCTTGCCCTCGCGCGAGATAACCCCCTCGCGCGTCTGGCCGCTGAACAGCATCACCAGGTTGTTGCGGATGAGCGGCATGTGGCGCTTCATCTCCTCGACCACCTTCGGGTTCTTGGTCATCACCGAGACGCTGATCTGCAGATAGCGCAACTGGCCCTCGTCCTGGAAATTCACCACGAACGGTTGCTCGAAATCCATGTACATCGCCACGCGCGGCGTACCGTCCGGATTGGTGTCGTCATCCTCTTCGCCCTCCGCGTCGGCTTGGCCCTTCTTGCCTTCCGCCTCATCCCCCTCGCCCTCCTTTGCCTCGGCGTCCTTTTCCTCGCCCTCGGTCTCGTCCGCGGTTTTCTTGGCCACCTTCTTCACCGGCGCGTTCTTGTCGGACATGCCGGTGACCAGCATGGTCCCGCCGACGCTCACGCCCACGAGCGCGAGCACGGCGACCGCGATGATCAGGATTTTCTTGAGCGGGAAGCGGGAAGCGGGCGCTTCCTTTTTATCTTCCTCGTCGTCCCCGGCATCCGGAGCATTTTTGTCTGTCTTGGCCATTCCTCATCCCCACCACCGCTATATCTCTCCTGCTCCATAGCAAGCCGCATGCCAGTGGCCGTGCCGAAAAAACAGAAGTGATTTCAGTGCATTACCGGACGACCACCAACACGCTGCCGGAAAATTGACAGCCTGTGATGCACACACGGAGGTAAAGCCGGCGGCCGCCGGTTCCCTGACAGGGCAACACGGACCTGCATGCGCCTAGCGGTGGTAGCCGGCCATGGCGCTCGCCGGCGGGTGGAGGGGAAAAATGGCTGCGTGGGTTTTATACGAAAATGTCCAGCATTCCGACGGCGACGCGCTTTCCCGCCACGCCGCTGTCGTTGTCGGGACCGGAAGCGGATTCCGCTCCGGCCGCAGCGCTGCGCCACTCGCCCGGTTCGCGCTGCGTGTGCGCGGAACCATGCTGCGAAACGTTGACATCCACCAGCGTAATGCCCTGGCTGCCGAGCATGTCGCGCAGGCGCGGCAACGCCGCTTCAATCGCCTCGCGCACCATGGCGTGCGGCGAACTGAAGGCCAGGCTCGCCTGATCCTGCTCCATGCTGATGCGCACGCTCATCGGTCCGAGATCGGGCGGCGACAGATGCAGTTGCGCGGCCGGCATGCCCTGGTTGACCACCCACACCACCTGGTTGCCGAACGCCTGTCCCCAACCGGCCTGACCCAAGGGAACCGGGACCGTGGCACTCGCGGTCGGTGCCGCGGCGGGCTGGCCACTGGCAAGCGCGCTGGCAAAACTGCTCGCCGACAACAACCCGGGGGGAACTTGCGGCGCTGACGGTGCCGAGCGGGCGTCGGCCGCCGCCGGCGAAATTTCTTTCAGCGCGGCACGAAATGCATCGAGCGATACCGCCATGTCGGCCGATTTCGCGGGCGACGCGGCCGCCTCGGCCGCCAGGGCGTTGGCGGCCAACGTTGCGTGTGCGTCCTCCGTCGCGCGGATGTGCGCGGCAACGTTCGATACCGCCGGACGATTCAACGGCGACTCGGCCGAAGCCGGGACCGAAAAAGCCTGGCCTTCCGTGGCCGGCAAAGCTACAGGAGGTTGAATCGATACCGGAACACCGGACGCCGCCAGCAGGGCATCGGCAAGCGTTTCGGGCAGAACGGAAATGACAGGCTGATCATCGGCCGTGCCGGTCGGGGGTACAGCGGTCTCCGCGGCATGGTCTTCGGCACCACTGACCAGATCGGCCATCACGGCCTGGTCCGGCGGCAACACCGGCGGCAAGGGATTGCCGCTGGCGGCAAATTCGGCAGTGATCGGGATAATGGCGTCGGTCACGGCGTCCGGTGCGGACGCCGGGGCAGCGCCTTCCGCCGTGCCGAAATCTTCGGCCGGGGATTCGCCGGCGGCGAGCTGGCCGGCCAGTGCAGACTGGAAAGACTGGCCGGAATCCGGGCTTTCTGCGCCCCCACCGATCGATCCGGCGGCCGGAACAGTCCGCGCCACGGGTGCCAGTACCTGCATTGCCTGCGACATACTCACTCCTCCATCAAGGGCGGAACCGTAGACAGGTTCCTTCTGCAGGGAGAAAAGCAATTCCCGTGCCGCACGGGTGGCAGAGCCTGCCCGAGCCCGAGTCAAAAGCCATGCTGGCGGACTGCGGGCGGGAGTTGGCCGTCGAGGGCGATGCAGCAGCAGTTGCCAGTGGCGCGCGAGCGACCTCCAACTATCCTACGACTCAGGACTCAGGACTCACGGCTCACGACTGACCTTAGCGCCGCCGCCACCCGCCGGTATTCGGCATCGACCCGCACAAGCTGACTGTCGATCTGCTCGGGCACTCCGTCCTGCGCCGCGGACTCCAGCCGGGCACAGAGCGCGGACAGAACCATGGCGCTGGCGTTGGCCGCGCTGCCCTTCAGCAGGTGGGCCAGCTGCTTGATCTGTTCACGGTCGCCGTGGGCGGCGGCCGCGCGCAGGCTGGCCAGGCGCATCTGGCTGTCCTCGGTGAAGACCGACACGAAGTTTCCAAACTTCTCGCCCATGAGCGAGAACAACTCCTCGAACAGCTCCGCATCCAGCGCCGACGCGGCGCCTTCCCGGGCGTCCGCCGGCGGCGGCGCCACGCGCCGGAACGATGACGACACCCGCGGGGACGTCACCCAGTTGTCGAGTGCGGCCTGCATGCTCGCCAGGTTGACGGGCTTGGCGAGAAAATCATCCATGCCGGCAGCCAGACAGGCCTCGCGATCCTGCGCGAACACATTGGCGGTCATGGCCACCACCGGCAGGCGCGCGGCAGCGGGCTGCCCGGCTTCGCGGCGGCGAAGCGCGCGCGTCGTGGCAAAGCCGTCCATGTCCGGCATCTGGCAATCCATGAGCACCAGGTCGTAGCGCGTGGCGGCAATACACGCGAGCGCCGCGCGACCGTCGTCCACCATGTCCACCTCGCAGCCCAGATGTTCGAGCATACGCCGCGCGACTGCCTGATTCGCCGGATTGTCCTCCACCACCAGCACCCGCGCGCAGCTTGTACCCGCTATCGAAGCTGCGCGCGGCACGGCGGGCGCTGACGTCGCCGGGGCATCCACGACGCGGAAGCCGGCCGTGAACCAGAAGGTGGAGCCTTTGCCGGGCTCGCTCCGTACGCCGATTTCACCGTCCATGAGTTCGACCAGCTGGCGGGCAATCGCCAGCCCCAGTCCGGTGCCGGCATAGCGGCGGGTGCTGGAGCCGTCGACCTGGGTAAAGGCATCGAAGATGTGCGCCTGCATGTCCGCAGCGACACCGATTCCGGTGTCCGTCACCTCGAACCGCAGTCGTGTATCAGGCGCCGGCGCGCCCGGCTCGCGCCGCACGCGCAGCGTGATCCGGCCGCGCTCGGTGAACTTGACGGCGTTACCCGCCAGGTTCGTCAGAATCTGGCGCAGGCGTTGCGCATCGCCGCACACCAGCGGCGGGATGTCTTCCGAGAAACTGTAATCCAGCGACAGCTGCTTTTGACGCGCCAGCGCCGAAAGCATGTCGGCGACATCCGCAACCACGGCGCGCGGATCGAAGTCGAGCGCATCGAGGCTGGCCCGGCCCGCCTCGATGCGCGAGAAATCCAGAATCTCGTTGATGAGCGCCAGCAGCGATTCGCCCGAACCGAGAATGGTGCGCACGAATTCCTGCTGCTCCGTCGTCAACGTCGTCTGCTCCAGCAATTGGGCCATGCCCAACACACCGTTCAGCGGCGTGCGGATCTCGTGACTCATGGTGGCCAGAAACTGCGACTTGGCACGCGAGGCCTCGAGTGCGGCGTCGCGCGCGCGCTCCAGATCGGCCTCGACTTGTTTGATGCGACGCAGGTCGTGGATCACCGCCAGCACGTGCGGCTCGCCATCGATGTCGATCAGGTCGGCCGAGTACGATGCCGGAAACGACTGGCCGGCACGGTTGCGGCCCACGACCTCGAGCTCGCGCACGGTACCGCGTGTCGCCAGGGTCCGCTTCATCGCGCGCGCCTGGTCCAGGTCGTCCCAGATATTGAGGTCGGCCGATGACCGGCCCAGCACCTGGTCGCGCGTGTAACCGGTGCTGCGCAGAAAACTCTCGTTCGCGTCGACGAACACATTGTCCTTGAGCCGGCTGAGTGTGATCATGTCCGGACTGGCGTGGAAGGCCTTGCTGAAGCGCTCCTCCGACTGGCGCAGCCGGACCAGCGCCTGTTTGCGCTCGCTGATGTCATGCAGGATCGCGACAAAGCGCGCGCCGCCATCCTCCTCGCGCACGAGCTGCAGGCGCATCTCCACCGGAGTCGTCCGGCCACTCCGGCTGCGGATCACGGTCTCCAGAACCAGGAGCTGCTTTTCCCGGGTAATCAGCGGCAAGGTCAGTTCACGGAACTGCGTGGCCGACAGCGTGGGCATGACCTCGTACGGCTTCATCTGCAGGAGTTCCGCGTACGAATAGCCGAGCGTGGCGAGCGCGTCGCGGTTGAGATACTGGAAACCAAGCGTGGCCTGGTCAAACATCAGAATCAGGTCGCTCGACGTGTCGAGCACGTTCTTGAACCGGTTCAGGTCGTCGCTCACCTGCCGGCGCAGGGCCTCGGTGTGCAACGCGTCGGTGATATTGGCGCAGGTGGCCAGCAGCGGCTGCATGGATTCCGCCAGCGCCGCATCATACCCGCCCGGGCGATTGGCCAGGCCGATCATGCCGACCATGCGCCCGCCCTGATGGAACGGCAGGCCGAGGAAGGCGCGCAGCGGCGGGTGTCCCGGCGGCAGACCGCCGGCGCGCGGGTCGTTCGTCGGGTCGTTGGCGATCACCGGCTGGCCGCTGGTCAGGACCGCGCCGAACAGCGACTTCGTATTACGGAACTCGAGCGCCGGCGCATGCCGCGCGTACAGGGCGCGGGTTTCGTCGTTCCAGGCAATGTTGGTCAGGGCGCGGCTCTTCAGGTACGGCTTGCCCTCCGTATCCCGGTGCACCTCGGCAATAAAACCAAACTCGCTGTCGGTGAGATCAATGATGTCCTTCAACAGCCGGTCGAATACCACATCGGCCTCGACATCCCGGATGAATTCGGACTGGGCGCGCGAAATGATCGCGAGCGTCTCGCGCTGCCGGTCATGCCGCTCCTGCGTGCGTTTCATTGCGGTGATGTCGGTGCGGATGGCGACATACTGATAGGGTCTGCCGCGGTCGTCGGTAAACGGCACGATGGTCGTATCCACCCAGTACCGGTCGCCATCCTTGCGCCGGTTGCAGATCTCGCCGCGCCACACCTTGCCGTGACCAATCGCGGCCCACAGATCCTTGAAGAAGGCATGCGGGTGATGGCTCGAGTTCAGAATGCGGTGATCTTGGCCAAGCAGCTCGGCGCGCGTGTACTGGCTGATCTCGCAGAACTTGTCGTTCGCGTACACGATTTTTCCGGCGCGGTCGGTGATCGCCACGATCGAATGCTGGTCGAGGGCGAATTTCTGGGCGCCGAGTTCACTGTTCGCGGCCGTGAGCTGGTTCGCCGTTTCCGCGCTGCGCGCCAGCAACAGCACCAGACGGCGCGCGGTGAAAACAGCGATCAGCAGCACCAGCGCAATACCGGCCGCGCCCGCCGCCACCAGCACCAGCCGCACACGTTGAATTTCGCGCGCGGCGTGTTGCCCCGCCTGCACGCTTTTCTGTCCCTGATGCTCGATCAGCCGTGCGAGCGTCGCCAGCATCTGGTCCTGCGCGTCGATCGACGTCTGCTGGAGCAGCCGCTGCGCCTGCGCCGGCCGGCCGGCACGTACCAGCTCGACCACCTCGCGCTGGATCGGGACGCTGACATCCGTCTGCTGCTGCTGGCGCCCGAGCAGGGCGCGCTCCTCGGCATCCAGCTCCAGGGCGGTCAGGCGTGCGCGCGCCTGGAGGAAACGTTCGCCCTGCTCCTGCATGGCCAGTATCTTGTCATCGCGCTCGAAGGGGTCGCGGGTGTTGACCACCGTATGCAGCAACAACAGGCGTTCGCGCGCCGCCGCTTGCATGGTGAAAACCAACTGCGCCGAGACATTGTAGCGCTGCACGCTGTTCTCCAGCGTGTCGGCAACGCCCTGCATGTGCGCCAGGCTGTGCACTGCCTGCGCCGCGATCACCAGCACCACCAGCGCGGCCCCGGCGGCAATGAGACGCTCCGGACGCGCGCGATCCGCGCGCACTCCCGAAACCTGTCGGAGGCGCGCGAGGTGCTGCTGGACCGTGCGGACGCTCATGGCCCGGTTCCGCATGGCGGAGCACGGTCGGCGAACCACCGAACCAGCATTGCCCGCAATGCCTCCACGCTGACCGGCTTCGGCAAGTAATCGTCCATGCCGGCGGCGAGACAACGCTCGCGATCGCCGTCCATGGCATTGGCGGTGAATGCCACGATCGGCGTGCGCGCCGCGGACTGTTCCGCCTGCCAGGCACGGATCAGGCGGGTCGCCTCATAGCCGTCCATGCCCGGCATCTGGCAATCCATGAGCACCAGTTCGTACGCCTGGCGCGCCACGGCCGCGACCGCCTCCTGCCCGTTGCCGATCATGTCCACCTGACAACCGAGTTTGCGCAGCATCTGGCCGGTCACCAGTTGGTTGACCGGATTGTCCTCGACCACCAGCACGCGCGCGCCGCGCCGCAGCGACGCGGCCGCGGCCGGCGCCGGAAGCGGCGACGCCAGCGTGGCCGCGGGCAGGTCCACCACAAACCAGAACGTCGAGCCCCGGCCCGGTTCGCTCTCGATGCCGAGCCTGCCGCCCATGAGTTCGACCAGGCGCTTCACAATGGCAAGCCCCAGACCGCTGCCGCCGTAGCGGCGCGTGGTCGATCCGTCTGCCTGCGCGAACGGCTCGAAGATGCGTGCTTGCGCGGCGCGCGCGATGCCGATGCCGGTGTCGATCACTTCGAAGCGCAGTCGCGAGTCCGCAGCGGAATCCGGCGCCGGACGAGCCGGTTCCCGGCCGATCCGCAGCGTGACGGCTCCCTCCTCGGTGAACTTCACGGCGTTGCCGATCAGGTTGAGCAGAATCTGGCGCAAGCGTGCCGGGTCACCGGTACGGCTTGAGGTCAGACCGGCTTCGATCTGGGTATCCAGCCGCACGCCCTTCTGGCGTGCCTGCCCGGCCATGAGGCCGATGGTGCCCTGGGCGAGCGCCGGCAGATCGAAAACGACCGGACTGAGTTCCATGCGTCCGGCCTCGATGCGCGAGAAATCCAGAATCTCGTTGAGGATGTGCAGGAGTGCCTCGCCGGACTGATGAATGGTGCCGACGAACGCACGCTGCTCGCCACTGAGTGGTGTGTCGAGCAGCAGGCTCGCCATGCCGAGCACGCCGTTCATGGGCGTGCGGATTTCGTGGCTCATCATGGCAAGAAACTCCGACTTGGCGCGCGATGCCGCAAGCGCCGCGTCACGTTCGTGCCGCTCCTCCTCCATGCGCCGGCGCGCGCTGATGTCCTGGATAATGGCGACAAACACCGGCGGTGACTCGTTGCTCGAAAGCTGCAGGTGCACCTCGACCGGATAGGTCGTGCCATCCTTGCGCCGGTGAACGGTTTCAAAGACGAGCTGCTGCAGCGTATGGTCATGCAGCGGCGCAATCAGTTCTTCAAACCGTTCGATCGTCAGCTCCGGTTTGATATCGACCGGCGTGAGCGCACGCAGCTCTTCCATGCTGTAGCCGAGGTTGCGCTGCGCCCCCTGGTTGACCTGGAGAAACCGCAGGCCGGCGGCATCGAAGATGTAAATCTCATTGAACGACTGATCCACGATGCGCCCCAGCCGTTGCGTCAATCCCTCCGCCTGTTTGCGCGCGGTGACATCGCGATCCATGCCGCGATAACCCGCCAGCCGGCCGCACTCATCGAACAGTGGAACGCCGCTGGTTTCCAGCACCACGCGTCGTCCGTCCTTGTGCAGGTTGACGTTCTCCAGTCCCACGATCGGCGCCCGGCGCGCAACGATATCCTGGAAGATCGCAGCGATGCGCGCCGCCTCGTCCGGCGGCATGAGGTCGAACGGAGTCTTTCCGAGCACCTCCTCCGGCGCATAACCCAGCAGTTCGCGCACGCGTGGGCTGGCGTAGGTATAGACGCCGTTCACATCCACCTGCCACAACCAGTCGCTGGTCGTTTCGACCAGACCACGGAAACGCGCCTCGCTGTCCAGAAGCGCGCGTCCGGCTTCGATCTCGGCGCTGATGTCACGGCCGACGCCGGTGAGGCCTGTAACCCGGCCCTGGTCATCGCGCATGACGGCGCCGTTCCACTGGTATGTCACCACCTTGCCATCGCGGCGCGCCAGACGCGCGCGCGTGCTCGCATAACCCTTGAGCAGGGTCTCCTGGATCGCGTGCTCGACCCGCGCCCGGTCGTCCTCATGGAAAAATTCAAGCGCATGCCGATCGCGCATCTCGTCGCGCGCATAGCCGGTCGCCTTTTCCAGGCTCCGGTTCCAGCGAATGAGGCGGCCGCTGACGTCCAGCACGTACAGGCTGTCCGGGACGGTCTCCATGATGTTGTCGCGTTCGGCGAGGGCGGCGGCCAGCTTCGCCTCGGCCTCGCGACGAACGATCGCGCCGGCCAGGGTATTGGCCACGTCGCGCACGAAATCGTTTTCCTCCGGCTGGCTCACATGGCCGTGTGTCAGGTACAGGTTGATGACACCCAGCAGCCGTTCCCCGGACAGGATCGGCACGCACAGATGGCCATGCGGCGGCATGTTCACAAAGCCCTGTTCGTGGCGTTCGTCGAGGCAGGCCGCAAAGACCAGCGCACGCGATTCCGCGGCGCGCCCGCACAGGCAACGTCCATACGGCAGGTGCCCGCAGGCCTTCCGGAGCTGCTCCGGCAGACCGCGCTCGGCGACCATGACCAGCTCGCGGCTTGCCTCGTTGGCCAGGAAAATCGAACCCGTGGGGTTCACTTGTAGCCAGGGAACGGTAAAGACGCGGTCGAGCGCGCGGTGCAGCAATTCAGCGAGCGCGAGCGGTGCCAGTGAGTCGCGCAGGATCTCGCTGATCACCTGCTGGCCGATCAGCTCGCGCACGACGCGTTCCTCGGCGCTGCGGCGGCGCTCGATTTCGCCCGGCAGTTCGGACTGACGCCCGCTCATGGCGCTGCCTCGTGAAACGGTGCGCGCTCACGGCCATTCATACACCGCCTCCACATGATTGCCCGGTTCGTGCACGATCACGCTCTTGCACAGAGTGCGCAGCAGCTCCAGGCCGCGCCCGCTCGCGGCCGCGTTGGCCGCGAAACCGGCGGGCGCCGTCCTTGCATATCCCGGGCCGCTGTCGCGCACCTGAATGCTGAGTTGGCCGCCGTGGGTAAACGGTTCGTGCGCCAGCTCGATTGAGATCCATCCCTCGTTGAGCGTGGCGATGGCCTGTTCACGGCGCTGGTAGTATTCGGCGAATCCGCTGGGCGAGTCCTTGAGCGCCGAGTCCAGCCGCAACAGGCCGTGTTCGAGCGCATTGTTGAACATCTCCGCAACGACCATATAGATGCGTTCGCGATGTTCGTTCAGCGACTGCAATTCGGTAACGAGCTGCAACACCGGCGGCAACGGATTCGCCTGCCGCAAGGCATCGACCTTGAGCTCCAGCGTCACCCGCCAGTGCGCCGGCCGGCGCGGGAGGGCGCCGGGCATGGTTGAATCGGTGGCCGGGATCTTGCCGCCAACGACCGGGGTGAGCTCAAGGAGCGTGATGTCGTCGCGCTGCTCGATATCGCCGCGAAAGCGGTCGAGCGATGCACAAAGCGCTTCGAACCGGTCCTCCGCGCCGACGCCCTCCGTCAGACAGCGATGCAGACGCTGCTCGCCGAACATGTCGCCGACGGCGTTGACCGCCTCGGTCAGGCCATCGGTGTGCACATAGATCCGGTCGCCCGCGTCCAGCCGGACCAGTTCGACGCTGCGGTCAAGCTCGCTGTTTTTCACCACGCCGAGCGGCAGGTGGCGCGAGGGCAGACGGCGCAGCGACTTCCCGTGCGCGGCGCGAATCAACACGTCCGGAATGCCGCCGTTCCACACCGCCAGGGACGTTCCCGAAACATCGAGTTCCAACAGGCAAGTGGCGAGGAACAGTTCGGGTGGTAGCGCCGTTTTGAGTTTGTGGTTGATTTCGGCAACGATGTCGCCGACCGCGTAACCCTTTGCCGTCATCACATAAAATATTTCCGCGGTCGGCAAGGCACCGACCGCCGCCGGCAGACCGTGCCCGGCGAAATCGCCCAACAGCACCAGCAGTCCGCCGGAAGGTCGGCGCGCGGCGAGCAGCAGATCGCCGTTGAACAGCGCGACCGGAGAAATCAGATAGCGGATGCTGGGGCTGTCGAGACAGCCGCGATGCACCACCTTGTTGAAGATGCGCTCGGCGATCGCCTGCTCCTGTTGCAGGCGTCGGTGGTGAAACAGGATTTCATCGCGCTGTTGCTCGCGCACCCGATACAGTTCGCGCAGGCGCAACAGGGCGCTGATTTTGGAGCGCAGGATGACGCGGCTGTACGGCTTGGTGAGAAAGTCATCGCCGCCCGCCTCCACACACCGGGCGAGCGAGTGCTCGTCGGTAAGGGCGGTGAGAAAAATCACCGGTACGAAGCGCGCACCCGCCAGGGTCTTGATGCGGCGCGCGGCCTCATAACCGTCCAGGACCGGCATCATGACATCCATGAGCACCATGTCCGGTGGATCGCGTTCGAAGGCCGCCACCGCCTCCAGCCCGTCGGCTGCCTGGATGACCCGGTGGCCATCGTGTTCCAGGATGGCGCGCAGCACCATCAAATTGATGCGCTCGTCATCGACGATGAGAAACCGCAGGGGCTCGCGGGCGGCCGTCTCCAGCGTCAACTGGGCCCCGGCGCCCGACATTGGGACACGGACAGGTTCCGCCACGCTTTCCTCCGCAGCCGGTTATTCGATCCTGAACAAGCGGTCGAAGTTTGAAATCCTGAAGATCTTGCGGATTTCAGGATTGCAATGATTGATGGCGATATCGGCTCTGTCGCTGCCGGCGCGCTCGCGCAGCAGCAACAGCATGCCGAGCGCCGAACTGTCCATGTATTCCGTTCCGGCCATGTCGATGACATAGGCGGTGGTCTCCGGCTGTTCAACGCGCTGGTAGGCCTCGCGAAATTCCTTGTAGATCGAGAAATTGAACTGTCCGCTGATGTGGATGGTAATGAGCTTGCCATCGCCCGTTACGCTTGATGTGACCGGCATAAATACTTCCCTCCTCGCAATTGATTGATCTTCTGTACAGCCGTTAGATTCAGAAGAGCTGCACCTCACCCGCCTGCATGGTGGTCTGATCGGCGGCCATGTGCCGGCCGGCCCTCTGGCTCGCGAGCAGCTCGCCAAGCTGGGCGCGCATCGCCTGCAGGTGCGCGACGTAGTCGCCCGACGGCGCCGGCTGGGCGAACGCGGTCTTCATCTGGCCCAGTACGGACTCGATATCACCGGCCTGATTCTGCACATAGCCCACGACCTGGCTGACGATGTCCTCGAACTGCAGCGAGCGCACCGCCAGACCGACGGAATTGTCGATCTCGCCGGTGATGCCGGAGATGCTGCCGAGCGTGCCGGAGATCTGCTGGTTCATGTCGGCCACCTCGGTCAACATCGTTTCCACCCTGCCCTTCGATCCGATCGCCACCGTCATGTCCTTGGCGGCCACCTCGCCGACGATGCGGCGCACGACCGAAATGGTCTTTTTGGTGGCCTCGACCTCGTCGCGGATCTGTTCGTTGAACTTGTTGGAGTGCATGGACAGCTTACGCACCTCGTCGGCCACGACCGCGAAGCCGCGCCCGGCCTCGCCGGCGCGCGCCGCCTCGATCGCGGCGTTCAGCGCCAGCAGGTTGGTCTGGTCGGCGATGGTCTTGATGTCGGCGAGCAGCACGAAAATCGCATCGATCTGCTTCACCATGTCGTCCATCTTGTGCACGGTCTCGACGCTGCGCTTGCTGATGTCCACCAGCAAGTCGATGTAGTACTGCATCACCGAGTTGGTTTCGCGCGTAAACTCCCCGATGTTGATACGCTTGACGCCGGCTTCGGTTACCGATCCGGTGATGCGCGCGATCAGCGTCATCACATGCTCCTGCTGCGATTGGGTCTGCACATTCAGTCCGGTGAAGCTGCTGCTCAGTTTTCCCACCGCATCCCGCACCAGGTCGCGCACCCGTTCCAGTTCGGCGCGCATGCCGGCGAGTTCGCCGCGCACCTCGTCGTCCAGATCCGCCACCATGCCGGCCACCATCTCCTGCACGCTGCACGCATAGGCCTGCCGGTCACGGCGCGCTTCGGTTTCGAGACGCCGCTGCAGGGCGGCAACGGCCAGAAGCCAGGCGGCGGCAACCACCATGAGCACGGCCGCTGACCAGGCGCCGCCAATATCGACGAGCAGCATGGCGATCCCGCCGGCGCTGAGCGCCAGCGGGATCGAAAACGTCTTGAAGAATTCCCGATTCATTTCGTTTTTCCCTGTTTCGTGCCGGGGCTAAACCCGCACAGTCGTTATCGGTTAATGGGCCGGCGACCTTGAGTCGACCGCCGACCCGGCCTCGGCATGCACCAGCGTCATAAGCCTGTCCGCCACCTTGTCCAATGCCAGCACGTGTTCGGCCGCACCGCGCTTGACCGCCTCGCCCGGCATCCCCCAGACCACGCTGGTCGTTTCGTCCTGGGCGATCGTGACGGAGCCGGCCTCGCGCATCTCCTTCAGACCTTCCGCCCCGTCGGCGCCCATGCCGGTCAAAATAACGCCGATCGCATTGGAACCCACATTCTGCGCAACCGAGCGGAACATCACATCGACACTCGGACGATGGCGGTTCACCGGCGGGCCATCGGAGAGCCGGCACACGAAGCGCGCGCCGTCGCGCACCACCAGCAGGTGATGGCTGCCCGGCGCGATGTACACGTGTCCCGGCAGAATCTGCTGGCCGTCTTGCGCTTCATATACCGTCATGGCCGAGATGCTGTTCATGCGCCTGGCAAACGGGCCACTGAACGCCTCCGGGATATGCTGGGAGATGACGATGCCCGGCGCATCGGCCGGCATGTCCAGCAGCACCTCCTTGATGGCCTCGGTGCCGCCGGTGGAGGCGCCGATGGCAATGAGCTGGTCAGTCGTCCTGAAGTGCCTCGGCCCGGTCTTGGCCAGCACCGCATCGGCGGAGAGTTTCGGCACCATGCCCAACGTGCTGGCCACCGGGGATCGCTCGAGCGCGCGCACCCGCGCGCCGGCGGCCATGCGCACCTTGGCACGGATCTCGGCGGCGTATTCGTCCAGCGTGTGCGCCAGGTCGACCTTGGGTTTGGTCACGAAATCGACTGCGCCGAACTCAAGCGCCTGCAGGGTGACATCCGCGCCCTTTTCGGTCAGCGACGACACCATCACCACCGGCATCGGGCGCAAACGCATGAGATTGGACAGGAAGGTGATCCCGTCCATCTTCGGCATCTCGACATCGAGTGTCAGCACGTCCGGGTTGAGCGCCTTGATCTTGTCGCGCGCCACGAACGGGTCGGGCGCCGCGCCGACCACCTCGATGCCCGGATCGCCGTTCAATATCTCGGTGAGCACCTGACGGACCAGCGCCGAGTCATCCACAATAAGCACGCGAATCTTGTTGGCCATGCCCGGTTCTCAGAAAAGTTCCACACTGCCCTCGACCGGCTTCTGCTTGAGCTGGTTGAGGTAGGCGGTCTCGCGCTCGACGATCGTGTTGTTGTGCAAGGTGCGCAACTTTTTTACAAAGGCCTTGCCGGTGATCGGCGTGTAATAGACCTTGCGCGGATAGATCTCGCCAAGATCGCGCGCCGTCACCTTGAGCCCCTCGGTCCGGATGTAGTGTTCGACGAACTCGATGTTCTTGCGGCCGATGTCGGTCATCTGCGCCAGAATCCGGCCGCCGCCGAAGACCTTGATCTCCAGGTTCTTGCGGCTGCCGCCGTTCTTCAGGATATCGTTGATCATCTGTTCCATCGCAAAATTGCCGTAGCGGGTCGACAGGCCGGTGCCGTCGCTTTCCCAGCTGCCACCCGAGCCGCTCAGCGGCAGCATGAAATGATTCATGCCACCGACACCCATGACCGTATCGCGCACGCAGGCCGACACGCACGACCCGAGCACCGTCACAATGGTCTCTTCCTCGCGCGTGACGTAGTACTCGCCCGGCAGGAGCTTGGCCGCGAACATGCCATGCTGGTCGTCCCAGTAGCGGGTAATGTGGTTGAACCCCGGCAGCATGCGCGGCGGCGTGGCCCTGGCCCGGGCGGGGCTGAGGTCAGTCATGGCGCGCTACCGGATTCGCTGGTAAATGGTCTTGCCGATCAGCTTGAAGCGGTCGCTGATCCGGTGCAGGGATTCGGAGTGTCCGACATACAGGTAGCCATTCGGCACCAGCATGTCGGCATAGCGATCGAAGAGCCTTTTCTGAATTTCCTTGTCGAAGTAGATCACCACGTTTCGGCAGAAGATGATGTCGAACGGACCGCGCATCGGCCAGTCCTTGAGAAGATTCAGTTGCCGGAAGGCGATCAGTTCCTGCAGATCGCCGCTGACCCTGGCCTTGCCGCTGTTCGGCCCGGTGCCGCGGCGGAACCAGCGGCGCTGGCGTGACGTTGAAATGCCCTCGATCCGGTCCTGCGGGTAGACCCCGGCCTGCGCCCGTGCCACCACTTGCGAGTCGATGTCGGTGGCGAGAATCCGCGCGTCCCAACCGGACAGGGACGACTCAAGGGTTTCGGAAACCGTCATGGCGATGGAATACGGCTCTTCACCGGTCGAGCAACCGGCTGACCAAAGGCGCAAGCGGCGGCTGCCGGTGTTGCGCGCCATGGTCTCCGGCAGCGCGCTGCCGGCGAGATGCTCGAAGTGATGATTCTCACGGAAGAACGAGGTCAGATTGGTAGTGATGGCATTGATGAGTTCGCCCAGCTCCTCTTCCAGGTGCTGTTCGACGTAGGCGCAATATTGTTCGAAGGAGTCCAGGCGCAGCTGGCGCAAGCGGCGCGTGAGCCGCCCATAGACCAGCTGGCGCTTCTGCTCGCCGAGCGAAATACCGGAATGTCCCGTGACGATTTCGCGCAGATAAGCGAAGTCCCGGTCGGTGAATTCGAATTCCCGTTCACGGCCTTCGGCAGCGTTGGGTGACGTCATGGCGATCATCGATGCCTGTCTCTGCGTCGCGTTCCGGTTCGCCGCAATCAGGACAGGCGCAGGGCGCCTTCCAGGCCGATCCGCCGTGCACACTCACGCAACGCCGGCTGCGGGGCGCGCCACTCGACACACGCACCGTGGCCCTCGGCGGCGCGCAGGAAAGCCGTCAGCAATTGCAGGCCGGCCGTATCGACGCGCGTCAGGCTGCCGGCATCCAGCACCAGGTGCTTTTCACCCAACCGGCCACTGAGTTCGGCGTGCATGGCACCGACCTGTTCGATGGTCAGGCTGTCGCCGAGCGCGATCGCGCCTGGCGATGCCTTCGCGGCTGCCCTGTTTGCCTGCGCCGCTGTCCGAATCGGGTGCACCGCTTCGGCCGGCGCACGGCTCTCGACCTTCGCTTCACGCGCCGATTCGGCCGGCCCAGAACCGCCTTTCATCCACGCCAGCGGGTCGAATCCAATCGAAGCTTTTTTCTTGTCTGCCATCACAGAGTCCTCGCGTTGAGCAGGTCGTCGGCCAGGGCGCGGTAATCGTCCGCCCCCCTGCCGCGCCGCTGATATTCGAAAATGCTGAGTGCCACGCCCGGGCTGTCGGCCACTGCAGAAGATTCGCGGATCGGAGTGGCCAGCACCGTGCCGGGGAAATATTCCAGCAACTTGTCGCGCACTTCGCGCGCCATGCGCCGGCGCTCGTTGAAGCGCGTGAGCGCGATCCAGAGTTTCGTCTTGCGCTCCAGCGAATCGTCGATGTGTTTCAGGATGCGCATGAACCGTCCCACACCGTGCAGTGCCAGGTACTCGCCGGTCACCGGAATGAGTACTTCGTCGACCGCCATGAGCACGTTCATGGCCAGCAGGCCGGCCGACGGCGGGGCGTCGATCAGCACAATGCCGTCATCCTCCCCGAACGCGGCCTGCAAAGCCTCTTTCAGAAACCAGCCGCGACGGGCGCCGCCTTCGTTCACGAACTCGAATTCCGAAAGCCGCGGACCGGCCGGTGCGATGGACAATTGCGCGCGTGCCGGTTGCAGCACGTCACGCAATGGCGCCTGCGACAGCAGCACCTCGTCCATGCCGCCATGACCGTTCGCGATTACCCCGAGCCCGTCACCCAGCTGACCCTGCGGGTCGAGGTCGAGCGCCGTCACCCGGCGCCCGGCCAAGGCCAACGCATGGGCCAGGTTCAACGTGGTCGTGGTCTTGCCCACGCCGCCCTTCTGGTTCATTACGGCTATTCGGCGCATCGCCTTGCAGTTCCTTGATTCTTGGTGTCTGGACAGTCGATCGGCGGGTTACGGCGGCCACTCACGCGCATCTCGACAACTGCTCCCTGCGTTGCCCTACCTCCCGCCATCCATGGCGGTCGCCGGCATTTCGCGGAACCCGGGCCCCTTACCCAGCGCGGCGCGCCGGACCCACCCTGCATTTTTCGACCAGGCTCAAAATTCCTGCCAGGAACCGTCGCTATCGCTGGTGCCGGTCTTCGGCAACGGTGCAGACTTGGCACGCGGCGCGGCGGGGGTCACCAGCCTGGCCTTCTTGCGTCCGGCGTCGGCACCGCCCGAGGTATCGACGGGCCGCGGCCGGCGGACTTCACTGCTGCGCCCGGCACCGTCGTTCGAGCCCAGGCGGAAGAACATCATCATGGTATCCAGACCCTTGGCCTGCTCCTCCATGGCGCGTGACGCAGCCGAGCTCTCCTCCACCAGCGCCGCGTTCTGCTGGGTCATCTCGTCCATCTGCATGATGGCCTTGTTGACCTGATCGATGCCGGAAGACTGTTCCTGGCTGGCAGCGGCAATTTCCGCCACGATGTCGGTAACCTTCTTCACCGAGCCGACGATCTCGCCGAGTGTCTTGCCGGACTCGTCCACGTATTGCGAACCGGTCTTGACCTTCTCCACCGAGTCGCTGATCAGGCCCTTGATCTCCTTGGCGGCACCGGCGGAACGCTGTGCGAGATTGCGCACCTCGCTGGCCACCACCGCGAAGCCTCGGCCCTGTTCACCGGCACGCGCCGCTTCGACAGCGGCATTCAGCGCCAGCAGGTTGGTCTGGAAGGCGATCTCGTCGATGACGCCGATGATGTCGGCGATCTTCTTCGAGGAAGTATTGATCTCGTTCATGGCGGCAACCGCCTTGGTCACGACATCACCGCCCTTCTCGGCCTGGTCGCGCGCGCCGGTCGCCAGCTGGTTGGCCTGGCGCGAGTTGTCGGCGTTTTGCTTCACGGTCGAGGTCATCTCTTCCATGCTCGAGGCCGTCTCTTCCAGAGCGCTGGCCGATTCCTGGGTACGCTGGGCCAGGTCGTTGCTGCCGGCCGCCACTTCCTGCGCCGAGGTGGCGATGTTGCCCACACCGCCGCGCACGTCGGCCACGATGCCGCGCAGGTTACCGTTGATGCTCTTGACCCCCTGCAACACGCGGCCAATCTCATCATCGGTCTTCACGACGATGCGGCGCGTGAGATCGCCAGACGAAACGGCCATTGCAATATCTTCCACTTCGCGCAGGGGGCGGAGAACGGCCCGGAGCAGCGCCATGGTCATGTAGATGCTCATGGCGCCGCCCACCAGCAGCAATGCAACGCTACCGATCAGCCATGCGCTGATGCTGGCGAAACCGGACACAGACACATTGGCGACGGCAAAAATACTGGCCAGAAGGATCTGGAAACCGGTAAGCGCGATCACCCGCGTCTTTACCGTCGGGTTGACCATGCGGTTCCACCAGCCCGCCAGGCCGGTGCGCAGGGCGCGGCCTTCCTTGACCGTCCAGCCACGTGCCCGACCCTCGCGGATCTTGCGGTAAAGACTTTCGGCAAACTCGACTTGTTCGCGCGACGGCTTGGTGCGCAGTGACATGTAACCGACAACCTGTCCATTTTCCCAGATCGGATTGGCGTTGGCCTCGACCCAGTAGTGATCGCCGTTCTTGCAACGGTTCTTGACTAAGCCCTTCCAGGACTTGCCGGCCTGCAACGTATCCCACAGGTCCTTGAAGGCAGCGGGCGGCATATCCGGGTGGCGCACGATGTTCTGCGGCGCGCCGAGCAGCTCCTCTTCAACGAAACCGCTGATATCCATGAAGGTCTTGTTGATGTAGGTGATCAGGCCCTTGGTGTCGGTCTTCGACACAATGACGTCACCGTCCTGCAAGATCTTCTCGCTACCGGTTACTGGCATATTGATACGCATGGTTCTTACTCCCTCATTTAGTCCGAATTCATCCTGGCCGGCGGGTCACTAAACCCGCACGCCCGCCGTTTCGCCAACAGTGGCGACCTGCTCTCATATTCTGCGGGCGCGGGCTTTCCGCCCTTCGCCACCCGCTTCACAACCGGCCAGGTTCCGGCCGTGCACATAAAATCAATCTGTCGATTGCTTAGTACCTTCCCCGATAAGGCGGCCCTTACGCGCCCCCACTGGCAACATCCGTCAGCGCCGAGAGTTCGTCATGACTAAGCATTTTGTCCACGTCGAGCAGCATCACCATGTGCTCGCCGACCGTGGCCAGCCCATTGATGAAATCGGTGTTCACGGCCGCGCCGAAATCCGGCGTGGTCTTGCGGTCGCTGGCCTTCACGTCGAGCACGTCCGAGACGCTGTCCACGACAATGCCGAACACGTGATCGCCGCTGGCCGAATGCACCGACAGCACGATGATTACCGTGATCGGGTTGTATTCAACCTTGGCGAGACGAAAGCGCATGCGCATGTCGATGATCGGCACGATGGTGCCGCGCAGGTTGAGCACGCCGAGCATGTGCGCCGGTGCATTCGGCACGCGCGTGACCTGGTGCCAACCGCGAATTTCCTGCACGCGCAGGATATCCACGCCGTATTCCTCCTGGCCGAGCGTGAAGGTGAGGAACTGCGAGATCGCGTCGCCGGCATTGGCCATGCCGGTTTCCTTCTTTGCGGTAGCCGCAGTGGCGGTTGTTTCCATTGTCTGTCTCCTGTAACGAAAGGGCCGGCGCCGTCAGGCGACCTTTTTCTGATGGGCGATCCGGATGAGCCCCGGGATGTCTAGAATCAACGCGACCGAGCCGTCGCCCAGAATCGTCGCGCCGGAAATGCCTTCCACGCGCCGGTAATTGGCCTCGAGCGACTTGATGACCACCTGCTGTTGGCCGAGCAGCTCGTCCACGAACAGCCCGGCGCGCCGGCCGTCGCCCTCGACCACGACCATCAACCCCTGGCTGATGTCGGTGGTGCGCGGCGCAGCACCATACAGATCGTACAGCCGCATCAAGGGCAGGTATTCGTCGCGGAACTTGAACACCTCTCCGCCATTCGCCATGGTCGAGACATGCTCG
>Ga0105101_10000232_pt1 | contig 22384 bp, 19 predicted proteins | sample PPLLak21cMay2015_2_FD_87037 | JGI IMG/M metagenome (GOLD analysis project Ga0105101, IMG submission 87037) | Freshwater sediment microbial communities from Prairie Pothole Lake near Jamestown, North Dakota, USA - PPLs Lake P8 Core (1) Depth... | ecosystem: Environmental > Aquatic > Freshwater >... | reverse complement strand
CCACGCGGGTCGCATTCGCACGCGCCTGCCTGCCGATTACCAGATCGGTTATCGCTCGGTGCAGGGACCGGCCGGGGAGTGGTTCATCGCCGGGCACTTCGGGCTCGCGCCCGGAAACGAAGCGGAAGGCCAGGCGCTGATCAAGTCGCTGCTCGCCAAGCGCGGCGCCACCCAGCCCACGCAATGGCCGAATGCCGGCTCGGTATTCCGCAATCCGCCCGGCGACTACAGCGCGCGCCTGATCGAGCGCACCGGACTCAAGGGCTTTTGTGTCGGCGGCGCCTGCGTGTCCGAGTTGCACGCCAACTTCATTATCAATACCGGCCGCGCCACAGCCGCGGATGTCGAGACGTTGATTGAAACGGTGCGCGACAAGGTGTATGCGGCGCAGGGCGTCAAGCTGGAGATGGAAGTGCGTGTCATCGGTGAAAGACAACAGCAAGCCACAGATGAACACAGATAAATGCAGATGAAAGCAATACAGAAAATCGACCACACGAAGTTCAGGATGGGATTCTCCATCGGTATTCATCTGTGTGCATCTGTGGCTGCCTTTGGGTGTTTCTTATGAACGCAACGGACTTCGGGAAAGTGGCAGTACTGCTCGGCGGGCGTTCGGCGGAGCGCGAGATTTCGTTGCTCTCCGGCAATGCCGTGCTTGCGGCACTCAAGCGCCAGGGCGTGGACGCCCACGCCTTCGATCCGGCCGAACGTGAACTCGCGGACCTCAGGGAGTTCGATCGTGCCTTCATCGTTCTTCACGGACGCGGCGGTGAGGATGGCACCCTGCAGGGTGCTCTCGAACTCATGGGGGTGCCCTACACCGGCAGCGGTGTGCTGGGCTCAGCGCTGTCTATGGACAAGTGGCGCACCAAGCTGGTGTGGCAGGCCGCCGGCATTCCGATCGCCGACTACGTTCTGCTCGACGCGCACAGCGACATGGTTGCCGTTGCGGCCCGGCTCGGGCTGCCGATCTTCGTGAAGCCGGCCAACGAGGGTTCGAGCATCGGCATCACCAAGGTGAAACGTGTAGAAGACCTGGCCGCGGCGTATCAGACTGCCGTCCGCTATGACAGCCTGGTCATCGCCGAGAGCTTCATCGATGGTGCAGAAGTGCAGTTCCCGATACTGGGTGACCGCGTGTTGCCCTCGATCCGAATCGAACCGACCACCGAGTTCTACGACTACGACGCTAAATACTTTCGTGACGACACCCGTTACCACTGCCCCGGTATGCCGGTGGAGCAGGAGCAGTCATTGCATGAACTCGTGTTGCGCGCTTCCCGCGTGCTCGGGTGTCGCGGCTGGGGGCGGATGGATCTCATTATTGATCGGGCCGGTCGGCCCTATTTCCTGGAGATGAACACGGTGCCCGGGATGACATCCCATAGCCTGACACCCATGGGCGCCAGAGCCGCCGGAATTGAGTTTGACGCGCTCTGCCTGCGCATTCTGGCAACCAGTCTGGAGCCGAGCCATGCTGTCGTTTGAAGTCATGCAGCAGCACCTTGTCGAGCGCCCCTGGCGTGCCGGGCTGTATGCCTTCGGCGTGCTGGCGCTCGCCACGCTCGTTCTGCTCGCAGTGGATACCCTGCTGCGGCCGGAGAGTTTCGCGGTGCGCAATTTGAGTTTTGAGGGTGAGTTCCGGCAAGTGGATCAGCAGTCGCTGACGGCTGCAGTCATGGATTCGGTGCGCGGCAATTTCTTCATGCTCAACCTTGACGCCATTCGCGAACGTGCCCGCACGGTGCCGTGGGTACACGAGGTGACGGTGCGCCGCCGCTGGCCGGATGGTGTCCATATCCGCTTCAGCGAACAGCAGCTGGTGGCGCGTTGGGGAAAGAACGGCTGGGTGAATGCGCAGGGCGAGTACGTGAATCTTCAGGGCCGCGAAGGTCCGGCCGGCTTGCCGCTGCTGGTCGGACCGGAGGGCTTACAGGGGCGCGTGCTCGAGCATTATCGCAAGCTCAACGAAATCCTGGCACCGGCGCAGTTGCAAGTGGCCGCGCTTACGCTCACCGACCGGCATTCCTGGAACATCGTATTGCACAACGGCCTGGTGCTCACGCTTGGCCGCGAAGTGCCAGAGCCGAAGGTCGAGCGATTTGCTCGCATTTATCCGGGCACCCTGTCTGCGCAGGCGGCCCGGGCGAAACGGGTAGACCTGCGTTACACCAATGGTTTTTCCGTGGAATGGTCGAATCGTACCGGCGCACCGCGCACAACGGAAATCATTGCAACCGGATTGAATGAGGGCTGAGGCATGGCAAAGAAAGGCGATGAAAATCTGGTAGTGGGCCTTGATATCGGTACCTCCAAGGTATTGGCGATCGTGGGCGAGGTTACTGCCACCGGCGAGGTGGAGGTGATTGGCGTCGGGCACCATCCATCGCGCGGCATGAAGAAGGGCGTGGTGGTCAACATCGAATCCACCGTGCAATCCATCCAGCGCGCTATTGAAGAAGCCGAACTCATGGCCGGCTGCCAGATCAAGTCGGTATACGCCGGTATTGCCGGTTCGCACATACGCTCGATCAATTCGCACGGTACGGTCGCCATCAAGGATAAGGAAGTCGGCCCAAACGATATCGATCGGGTGATTGAGTCGGCCCGCGCGCTCGCCATCCCCGCCGACCAGAAGGTGCTGCACGTCTTGCCACAGGAATTCATCATCGATGGCCAGGAAGGCATCCGCGAGCCAATCGGCATGAGCGGCGTGCGCCTGGAGGCCAAGGTGCACATTGTCACCGGCGCGGTGAGTGCGGCGCAGAACATCGTGAAATGCGTGCGCCGCTGTGGCCTGGAAGTGGACGACATTATTCTCGAGCAGCTTGCCTCGAGCCTGTCGGTGCTCACCGATGACGAGAAAGAGCTGGGTGTGTGCATGGTGGACATTGGCGGCGGCACTACCGATATCTCGGTGTTTACCGAGGGCGCGATCCGACACACCAGTGTGATCCCGATCGCCGGCGACCAGGTCACCAACGATATTGCCGTGGCCTTGCGCACGCCCACGGCCAATGCCGAAGAGATCAAGAAAAAATACGGTTGCGCGCTCACCCAGCTTGCCGCCAGCGATGAAAGTATCGAGGTGCCGAGTGTCGGCGAACGTCCGCCGCGCAAGCTTGCGCGTCAGACACTCGCCGAGGTGATCGAGCCGCGCATCGAGGAGTTGTACGGCTTGGTGCTCGCAGAGTTGCGGCGCAGCGGATTCGAAGACGTGATTGGCAGCGGCATCGTGCTTACCGGTGGCAGCGCCAAGATGGAAGGCATGATCGATCTTGCTGAAGAGGTGTTCCATATGCCGGTGCGGCTTGGCATTCCGCAGGGTGTGGGCGGCTTAAGTGGCGTGGTGCACAACCCGATCTATGCCACTGGCGTGGGGCTGGTGTTGTTCGGCGCCAAGGCGCGTGGCGGAAACCACTATGGACTGGTTAAGCCATCGAAGTCGGTCGGTATCCAGGGTGTGCTGGACAAGATGAAGGGCTGGTTTCAGGGGAATTTCTAGTTGGACGGGGCGGGCAGAAAAAAAGACAACCATTTACTCATAAGGAGACACCACTATGTTTGAACTAATGGATAGCTACGGAGAACAAGCAGTTATTAAGGTGATCGGCGTAGGCGGCGGCGGCGGCAATGCTGTCGAGCACATGCTCTGCGCAAAACTCGAAGGCGTGGAGTTCATTGTCGCCAATACCGATGCGCAGGCCCTCAAAAAGACCGGCGCGCGCACGATCCTGCAGCTGGGCGCAAACCTCACCAAGGGACTCGGCGCCGGCGCTGATCCGGCAGTCGGCCGGCAAGCGGCTGTAGAGGATCGCGAGCGCATTGCCGAGGCTCTGCAGGGTGCGGACATGGTGTTCATTACCGCCGGAATGGGTGGAGGCACCGGCACCGGCGCCGCGCCGATTGTCGCGCAGGTGGCCAAGGACCTCGGCATTCTCACCGTCGCGGTGGTTACCAAACCGTTTCCGTTCGAGGGAAAAAAGCGGCTGGCGATTGCCGAACAGGGCATCAAGGAGCTGGGCGAGTTCGTGGATTCCATTATTACTATCCCGAACGAGAAGTTACTGAGCGTGGTCGGCAAGGGTGCGAGCCTGCTGGACGCCTTCTGCAAGGCGAACGAGGTTTTACAGGGCGCCGTGCAGGGTATCGCCGAGCTGATCACCCGTCCGGGACTTATTAATGTGGACTTCGCCGATGTGCGCACCGTCATGTCCGAGATGGGCATGGCCGTGATGGGGTCGGCCACGGCCAGCGGCGAGAGCCGGGCGATGGATGCGGCACGTGCAGCGGTTTCGAGTCCGCTGCTCGAAGACATTAATATCTCCGGCGCGCGCGGCATCCTGGTGAACGTCACGGCAGGCAGGGACCTTTCGATCGGCGAATTCGAGGAAGTCGGTTCCACTGTCAAGGAATACGCGGCAGAAGATGCAACGGTTGTGATTGGCACGGTGATCGACCCCGATATGCATAACGAAATCCGCGTGACCGTGGTGGCCACCGGCCTGGGCGTGCGCGAGAAGCGTCAGCAACCTTTCAAGGTTATAAAAACAGGAACCGGAACAACGGATTATGAGCAGCTGGATACGCCGACCGTGATCCGGAACCGGCGCGTAACGGCCGATCCGCGTGGGGCCTCGGATGGCGGGATGGGGTATCTCGATATCCCGGCATTTTTGCGCAAACAGGCCGATTAGTAGACTAATTAAGTCGGCTATTGAGATCCCGAATCATGTAATGGTTGCGGAGTAGGCAACGAACCGCCGTATATCGGTCAGGCTGGCCGATAGCGCTGATTTTTCAAGCTATAAACTGGACAGCGGCCGCCTATTAACCTTTAATATGGAAAACCAGTTGCTGCAATACAGTCCCGGGTGCCAAGGGAGTGGATTTCTCGACCCGGGAATTGTGTGTTGTACCAAGAAATGAATAAAAGTAACGGATTCGCATGATCAAACAAAGGACACTCAAGAATGCCATTCGCGCCACGGGCGTGGGTCTGCATACTGGTGAGAAGGTATATTTGACGTTGCGTCCAGCGGCGGTAGGAAGCGGTATCATTTTCCGGCGCACCGATCTCGATGTACCCATTGAGATCAAAGCCGACCCAGAGAACGTTACCGATACGCGCATGTCCACCACGCTCGAGAAGAACGGCGCGAAGATTTCAACCGTTGAGCACCTCATGGCGGCGTTTGCGGGACTGGGCATCGACAATGCTTATGTCGATGTGACCGCGCCTGAAGTACCCATCATGGACGGAAGTGCCGGCCCCTTCGTGTTTCTGCTGCAGTCGGCTGGAATTGAGGAGCAGGTTTCGCCCAAGCAGTTCATCCGCATCAAGAAGCCGGTACGCGTCGAAGACGGCGACAAGTGGGTACAGTTCGAGCCGTGGGACGGCTTCAAGGTGTCTTTCGGTATCGACTTCGATCACCCCAGCCTGCGCCGGTCCACACAGACCGCATGCGTGGATTTTTCCACCACCTCGTTTGTAAAGGAAGTGAGTCGTGCCCGCACGTTCGGCTTTATGCGCGATCTCGAAATGCTGCGTTCGGCGGGCCTGGCACGCGGCGGCGGTATGGACAATGCCATAGTCATGGACAATTTCCGTGTCCTGAATGAAGACGGATTGCGCTATGAGGATGAATTCGTCAAACACAAAGTATTGGATGCGATCGGCGATCTTTATCTGCTGGGCCATCCACTCATTGGCGCGTTCAGTGGCCACAAGTCCGGACACGCGCTGAACAATCGAATACTGCGCAGCCTCATGGCCGACAAGAGCGCCTGGGAGCTTGTCTCCTACGAAGAGTCGGACAAGGCCGCCATCTCTTTCATGCGTGCGGTACCGTCGGTATGAACATTATTCTTGTACCGCACAGCGCCGGCCGCGGGCAGAACATCAGCCTGAGTCCGGCACATCTGTTGGTGCTGGCGCTGGTAGTGCTGGTGGGTTTGCCGCTCCTGATCGGGGCCGTGTCCTATAAGGTTGCGGCTTATCTCGATCCGACTGTCGGAACGCGCGAACCGGAATACATTCAGCGCCAGGCAGCCCTGCTCATCAACGAACGTCAAGTGATCGAACAGACCCGGCGTGATGCGGAGTTGCATCTCAATGCACTCGCCCAGCGCCTCGGCCACATGCAGGCCGAACTGCTGCGACTTAATGCCCTTGGCCAGAGGCTGGCGCGCATGGGCGGTCTCGACAAACGCGAGTTCGATTTTTCGGAAGGGCCGGCAATGGGTGGTCCGGAACAGGTGCGCGAATTGTCGTCCATCTCGGTACCGGATTTCCTGAAGAGTCTTGAAAAGGTGTCGGGTCATATCGAAAGGAAGTCCGAACGGCTCGCGGCACTCGAGAGTTCGCTGATCGAAAAACAGCTGAAAGCCGCGGTATACCCGGCCGGCTGGCCGACGATCGGTGGCTGGGTATCCTCCGGCTTCGGGCAGCGTTCCGATCCGTTCACCGGCCGTTCCGCCTACCACGAGGGCGTGGACATCGCCAGCCGTTTCGGCTCGGAGATCAAGGCCATGGGTGGCGGTGTGGTGAGTTTTGCCGGTGAAAAAGATGGCTACGGTTGCGCCGTCGAAATCAATCATGGTAACGGGTATACAACCCGCTACGCGCACTGCAAATCTACCCTGGTACGGGTCGGAGATCGCGTGTCTAAGGGCCAGGGCGTGGCGCTTGTGGGCACGACTGGCCGCTCCACCGGCCCGCATCTGCATTTTGAGGTGCTGCGTAACGGCCGGGCAGTCAACCCAGGCACCTACCTGAAGTCTCCATCATAAATTTGTCGTGGCCAGCCAGACCGGCCGCATATACATCATTCAAATCGCGGCGCACTTCCGGCAGCAAATCCAGCATGTATTGCTGGCGTGCCGGCATACCGTCTCGTTCACAAGATCATTCAGGCCAGAGGCAGCCTGGAATCCCATGCGTGCCTTGCTGATAACGGATTGCGAGGTACGGCCCAGGTATTAAAATCCATGGGACCGCGAGATTTCCATGGGAAGCCCCCGTTTTTTGCCCAACCGCTTAGTTTATTGACGCTGCAGTACCCTTGGTGCCACGCTTTTGCAACTCGCCGGTCACGAAAACGAAGTACACGCCCAGTTCTTGCGGCTGCGCACCCTGCCATCGGTGTCCGTGGCATTGATGTACATCTCCTGGCCGTTCTTGACGGCTGGCCGATTGGGATCCCCCTCGCGCCGGGTGGGGGTGTGGTGAGTAATGTCGGCGACAAGTACGGTTCGACAGGCGTTACTGGCGGGACCGATCCCGTCTATTCAAGTCTCGGCGCTTTTCCTTCATAATCACGCCTTTACCGGGCGTAAAACCTGCTTGCGGAGTGGGCGCTCCGATTTTTGGCCATCACTCGTCCCTGGACTGATTTCATCATCATGGTTGTGAACATACTCAAGAAGTTCTTCGGCGATCGCAACACGCGCATCGTCCGGCAGATGCAGGGTGGTATTGCACGCATTAATGCCCTGGAGCCGCAGATGGCGGCGCTCACCGATACCGAAGTCGGCGCCAAGACCATCGAGTTCCGTCAGCGTCTGGAGCGCGGTGAAACACTGGAGGCGTTGCTGCCCGAGGCATTTGCGGTAGTGCGCGAGGCCGGCAAGCGCACGCTCGGCATGCGCCATTTCGATGTGCAGCTAATCGGAGGCATGGTGCTGAACTCCGGTCGGATCGCCGAAATGCGTACCGGCGAAGGTAAAACCCTGGTAGCGACACTGGCGGTATATCTGAATGCGCTAGCCGGTAAAGGCGTGCATGTGGTGACGGTGAATGATTACCTGGCGCGCCGTGATGCCGCGTGGATGGGAAAGATTTACAACTTTCTTGGCATGACCGTCGGGGTCGCGGTGTCTGGGCAGGACAATGAGACCAAACGTGCGGCCTACGCCGCAGATATCACGTACGGTACCAACAACGAGTACGGATTTGATTATTTGCGCGACAACATGGCATTCCGCGCCGCGGATCGTGTGCAGCGCGGGCTGAACTTTGCGGTCATTGACGAGGTGGACTCGATTCTGGTCGATGAGGCGCGCACGCCGCTCATCATCTCCGGTCCGACCGAAGAGAATACCGATCTTTATTACAAGATCAATGCCATCATCCCCAGCCTGTCCCGTCAGGAAAAAGAAGACGGACCGGGTGACTACAGCGTGGATGAGAAAAGCCGCCAGGCCTTCCTGACTGAAGCTGGACACGAATCCGCCGAGAAACTGCTGATGCGCGCGGGGCTGCTGGAGCAGGGCAGCAATCTGTACGATATCGCCAATATCAGCCTGTTGCATCATCTGAACGCCGCGTTGCGCGCACATGCGCTGTTCCGGCGCGAGGTTGATTATATTGTCAAGGACAACGAAGTCATTATCGTCGACGAATTTACCGGACGCATGATGACGGGCCGGCGCTGGTCTGACGGACTGCATCAAGCCGTCGAGGCGAAAGAGGGTGTGCGCATCCAGAATGAGAATCAGACACTCGCCTCAATAACGTTTCAGAATTACTTCCGTCTGTACAAGAAACTCTCCGGCATGACCGGCACCGCCGATACCGAAGCCTACGAGTTTCAGCACATCTACAACCTGGAGGTCGTGGTGATCCCGACCCATCGGCCGATGATCCGCCAGGACATGGGCGACCAGGTTTACCGTACCGGAGCAGAAAAACATGCCGCGGTGCTGGCCGACGTCCGTGATTGCCACAAACGTGGCCAGCCGGTGCTGGTCGGCACAACCTCGATTGAAGCCTCCGAGGCTTTGGCCAATCTCCTGCAGAAAGAGAAGATTGCGCACCAGGTACTGAATGCCAAGCACCACGAGCGCGAGGCGCAGATCGTGGCCGAGGCCGGGCGGCCGGGTGGCGTGACCATTGCAACCAATATGGCCGGTCGTGGAACGGACATTGTACTGGGCGGCAATAGGGAGATGGAACTCGCCGCCATTGAGGGTGACCCGGCAAAAGAGCAGAAGATACGGGATGAATGGCAGAAACGTCACGATCAGGTGCTGGCCGCCGGCGGCCTGCATGTGATCGGCACCGAACGCCACGAGTCACGCCGCATCGATAACCAGCTTCGCGGCCGCTCAGGCCGCCAGGGCGATCCGGGTTCAACCCGTTTTTATCTGTCGCTTGAAGACAGTCTGCTGCGCATCTTCGGATCCGAGCGGCTGTCCGGCCTGATGCAGAGGCTTGGCATGCAGGAGGGTGAAGCGATCGAGCACCCATGGGTGACGCGCGCTATCGAAAACGCCCAGCGCAAGGTCGAGGGGCGCAACTTCGACATCCGCAAGCAATTGCTCGAGTATGACGATGTCGCCAACGACCAGCGCAAGGTGATCTACGACCAGCGCAACCGGCTGATGGAGGTGGACGATATCTCCGAGAGCATTCGCACAATCCGCGCCGGCGTTGTAGACAGTGTCATCAACATTTTTATTCCACCGGAGAGCGTTCCTGAGCAATGGGATGTCCGTGGACTGGAAGAGAACATCGACCGTGAGTTCGGGTTGAAGCTGCCGATTCAGCGCTGGCTGAATGATGACTCCAGCATGGACGAGACGCGGCTGCGCGCACAGGTACTCGCTGAATTCGAGACGGTGCATCTCGCCAAGACCGCCGATACGGGCGCCGACGTCATGCGTCACTTCGAGAAGGCGGTGATGTTGCAAGTGCTGGATTCGCAATGGAAAGATCATTTGGCCGCCATGGATCACCTGCGCCAGGGTATTCATCTGCGTGGCTATGCGCAGAAGAATCCGAAGGAAGAGTACAAGCGCGAGGCCTTCCAGCTGTTTTCCGATATGCTCGATCGTATCAAACACGAAGTGATCAGCCTCATTACGCGCGTGCAGATTCGGCAGGAACAGGACGTCGAGGCACTGGAAGCACAGCGCCAGGCGCCGTCGGGTGTGCGTTACGAACATCCGTCCGCTGCGGGTGGCGATACCGAGGCAGAGTCGGCCGAGATCCAGACAGTTACCCGCCAGGCTCCCAAAGTTGGCCGCAATGCCCCGTGCCCGTGCGGTTCCGGAAAGAAGTACAAGCAATGCCACGGCCGGCTGGCGTAACTGCAGGGAAAAGGGTAAAGAAGAAATAGAAAAGTCAATGGTCGGAACTCCATATATCTTCTCCTTTCCCCTTTTCACTTTCTTCTTTTCTCCTGGTTGAATATGGCCGTCAATCTTCCGCCCCTTCACGAACTGCATCCCGTACCCGGTATACGCCTGGGCACGACCCGCGCACAGATCCGCAAGCAGGACCGGCGCGACCTGGTGGTGATCGAATGTGCGCCGGGAACAAAGGCCGTGGCGGTATTCACGAAGAATCGCTTCTGTGCCGCGCCGGTCAGCGTGGCGCGCGAACATCTCTCGCAAACAGCACCGCGCGCCTTGCTGATCAACACCGGGTATGCCAATGCCGGCACCGGATCCGGCGGCATGGACGACGCGCGCCGCAGCTGTGCGGCGCTCGCAGCGAGCCTGGACTGCGCTCCGAATGAAGTATTGCCATTTTCCACCGGCGTGATCGGCGAGCGCCTGCCGGTGGAGAAGCTGGTTGCAGGTCTGCCTGGCAGCATCGGCGCCTTGAGCGAAAACGGTTGGGAGGAAGCGGCACACGGGATCATGACCACCGATACCATGCCCAAGGGCAGTTCACGGCGCGTGCAGATCGAGGGCAAGACCGTGACGCTGACGGGAATCGCCAAGGGCGCCGGCATGATTTGTCCGAACATGGCGACCCTGCTGGCCTTTATCGCCACCGATGCCGCAGTGGAGCGGGACGTATTGCAGCAGTGTCTGAGTGCGGCGGCGGACGAGAGTTTCAACCGCATCAGCGTGGACGGCGATACCTCCACCAATGATTCGTGTGTATTGCTGGCCACCGGAAAATCCGGTCTTGAGATCCGCACTGCGAAAGGCGTCGCCTTCGATGCGTTGAGCGGCGCGCTCCGCGAGGTGCTGGCAGAACTTGCCCAGGCCATTGTGCGCGATGCCGAAGGCGCGACCAAATTCATCACGATTGATGTCGTTCAGGGGGCGAGTCAGGCCGATTGTCTTGAAGTGGCCTATACCATTGCGCATTCACCGCTCGTGAAGACTGCATTCTTCGCCAGCGATCCGAACTGGGGGCGCATCCTGGCCGCCGTTGGCCGGGCTCGTATCCCGCACCTCGCAGTGGACCGGGTATCAATTTATCTCGATGACATGTGCATTGCGCGCCATGGCGCACGTGCGCCGGAATACAGCGAGGCGCAGGGTCAGGCAATCATGGCCAAATCCGAGATCAGCGTGCGCGTCGACCTCGGTGGCGGCACGGCGAAGGCGCGGCTATGGACCTGTGATTTGTCACATGACTACGTCACTATCAATGCCGAGTACCGAACCTGACGCAACGCCGGTTGCGGTCGGCATCATCGAGAACGCACAGCATCGGATCCTTGTCGCCCGACGTCCCGAACACAAACACCAGGGCGGAAAATGGGAGTTCCCTGGCGGGAAAATTCATGTCGGCGAAGCGGTGCACGATGCGCTGGCGCGCGAGCTGCATGAGGAACTGGGGATCACACTGCGCGGCGCATGCCCAATGCAGCGCGTGCGGCATGACTATGCCGACCGGAGCGTGCTGCTCGATGTCTGGCGGGTGACGGACTATACAGGCGAGCTGCGCGGTCGTGAAGGTCAACCCCTGCGCTGGCTGATGCCGCAGGAACTGGTCAGTCTCGATCTTCCGGACGCCGACCTGCCGATCGTGCGCGCCCTGCAATTGCCACTGCATTACCTTATCACCGACAGCCGCCGGTATGGAAAAACCGGAATGCTTGCGCTCATCGAACGCGCATTACACGCCGGTGCCCGGCTCCTGCAGCTTCGTGAGCCGCATATGTCGATTGAGGAATATACAGACTATGCGCACAGCGTGATTGCACTCACACGCCGGTTCGGCGCACGCGTGCTGCTCAATGCCGATCCGTCGCTAGTCGGAGTATGTGGTGCGGACGGTGTTCATCTCAGCGGCCGTCGACTCATGGACTTGTCAGAACGGCCACTTTCCCTGTCCTGTCTGGTCGCGGCTTCCTGTCATAACAGGGCGGAACTGGTACAGGCATCGCTGATTCACGTGGATTTTTCGGTGTTGTCACCGGTGTTGCCAACCGCATCGCATCCGCAGGTTACCCCGCTGGGTTGGGCAGGTTTCCAGCACCTGCGATTGCATTCCGACGTGCCGGTCTATGCTCTGGGTGGCATGCAGCCGGATAATTTGAATATGGCGCGCCAAATGGGCGCCCAGGGTCTTGCGATGATCCAGGGCCTTTGGGGGGCACCGTCAGTGGAATTGGCCATGGAGGCCATGTTGGGTTAACGGCGGCTGGACCTGTCCGTGGCCAAGGCCAGATATTTTCGGTGCAACGCATCGACTTGCGCCTCAAGAGCAGCCATGTCCCCGGTGTTGGCGATGACGTCATCCGCCAGCTTGAGGCGCTGTGCGCGACCGGTCTGGGCCGAGAGAATGGCGCGAATCTCGTCGGTACTCCGCCCGTCACGCGCCGCAACACGTGCGATCTGCGAATCTTCGTCGATGTCCACGACCAGCACCCGGTCTACCATGTCGCCCTGGCCGGTCTCGAACAGCAGTGGGATTACCAGCAGACAATAAGGCGCATCGATATTTTCCTGGTGACGCAGCATTTCAGCACGGATAAGCGGATGCAGGATTTCCTCAAGCAGGGCGCGCGCTACGGGATCATTGAAGATGCGCCGTGCCAGGCGCTGGCGGTCGATACCGCCAGCGGTGGTGGCGATATCCGGACCGAATAGCTGCAGGATCTGGATCGCGGTTGGCGTGCCTGGAAGGGTGAGCTGATGCGCGATGGCGTCCGCATCGATGACGGGAACGCCGTGTGCCGCAAACAATGCGGTAATAGTGGATTTTCCGCTGCCGATGCCGCCGGTAAGCCCGATACGCAACATGGCAGGAGGATTCTAGAAGCGCGCTATCTGCAAATATTGCCGCGTAATTTCATCGCCCCAGAGCATGGTCACCCAGCCGGCTGCGGCAAGGTAGGGGCCGAACGGCAAAGGTTTGGCGCGGTCGCGTCCCTGGAAGACGATCAGCCCGATTCCGATGACAGCGCCAATAAAGGATGACAGCAGAATAATGAGCGGCAAGCTCTGCCAGCCAAACCAGGCTCCGAACAATGCGAACAGCTTGAAATCGCCATAGCCCATGCCTTCCTTGCCGGTGATGAGCTTGAACACTTGGAACACGAGCCACAGAGACAGGTATCCGGCAACCGCGCCGACAACGGCCTGCGACAGGGGCGTAAAGACATTGAACAGATTCAACAATAGTCCCACCCACAGAAACGGCAGTACCATGATGTCCGGCAGGAGCATGTGGTCGATATCGATGAAGACCAGTGCGATCAGCAGCCAGGTGAGAAAAATCGCCGCGATGCCGGCTGTGTTGAAACCAAAATGCCAGGCCGTGACCGCGGCAAGCATGGCCGACAGAATCTCGACAAACGGGTAACGCGGGCTGATCGGTTCCCGGCAGGCCGAGCATTTTCCGCGCAGCCACAGGTAGCTTACGACTGGAATGTTTTCCAGCGCGGTGATGGCATGACCGCAATGCGGACAGCGTGAGCGAGGCGTGATGAGGTTGAACTTCTCATGGCTAGCAATGTTTTCTGCCGGCCCGGTCAACTCCTGGCAGTCCCGTTGCCAGTTACGCATCAGCACGATCGGCGTACGGTGAATGACGACGTTGAGAAAACTACCCACAATCAGGCCGAGGATCGCTGCGAGAAGGCTAAAGGCGAGCGAACTCGACTGAATGATGGCCAGTAACGTCATCGGCGGAAGAGAAACTTGTGAAGAATGGCGGGGATGCGCAATCCTGTGTGTCAGACCACCGCGGCGAGTTTGAAGATCGGCAGATACATGGCGATTACCAGACCGCCGACAACGACACCGAGGAACGCCATGATCATCGGCTCGATGAGACTGCTGAGCGACTCGACCGCGTCATCCACTTCCTGCTCGTAGAAGTCTGCTACCTTGCCAAGCATCTTGTCGAGCTCACCGGATTCTTCACCGATGGCCACCATCTGCACGACCATGTTGGGGAACAGGCCGGTGTGTTCCATGGCGACGCGCAGGTGTGTTCCGGTGGAGACCTCGTTCTTGATGGCATTGACACCATCGTAGTACACGCGGTTGCCGGCGGCGCCTGCCACGGAGTCCAGGCTCTCGACCAGCGGTACGCCGGCTGCAAACATGGTTCCCAGGGTGCGGGCATAGCGAGCGATCGTTGCCTTCTTCACGATTTCGCCGACAACCGGCGCGCGCAGGACCAGCCGGTCAACCATGTGCTGCATCTTTTCCGAGCGCTTGTAGGTATAGGCAATGAATGCCACCGAACCGCCCAGGCTGCCGAAGATCAACCACCACCATTGACGCATTCCCCTGGAAAGCTCGACTACAAACTGGGTCAATGCCGGCAATTCCGCACCAAATCCCTTGAACATGCTTTCGAACTGCGGAATAACGAAAATCAGCAAGATCGCGGTAACGATGAAGGCCACCACAATAACGGCTGCAGGATAAAAGAGTGCGGACTTGATTTTGCCCTTGATGGCTTCGATCTTTTCCTTGTAGGTGGCGACTTTCTGGAGAATGTCGTCGAGAATACCGGCCTGCTCCCCGGCCTGGACCAGGTTGCAATAGAGGGCATCGAAGTACAGCTTGTGTTTGCCGAGTGCTGCGCTCAGGGTGGTGCCGGATTCGATGTCCTGTTTAACCGCGGTCAGCAATTGTTGCACACTCGGGTTTTCGTGGCCTTTGGCCACGATCTCGATGCCTTGTACGATCGGAATGCCGGATTCCACCATGGTGGCGAACTGGCGGGTGAAGATCGAGATGTCCTTGGGTGTGATTTTCTTTTTGGTCTGGAAGATTGACTTGGTTTGTTTGCGTACCTTGGTCGGATTGACACCCTGGCGGCGCAACATGGCGTTGACGTAGGCAACGCTGATCGCCTCGGTAACGCCTTGCAGTTTCTTGCCTTTTTTGTCGAGACCTTCCCAGTTAAAGATGGAGAGCTTCTGCTTCTCGAGCTTCTCCACTTTCCCGGCCTTTACCGCCGTCTGTTCTGCCATGAGTATGGATCTTCCTGTAGAGATGACAGCTAGTTAGTGATGCGCTCGACTTCTTCAAGACTGGTCAGGCCATCGCGCACTTTCTTGAGGGCCGATTCTCGCAGGTCCGCTACGCCGTCTTTCTTGGCCTGCATTTCGATGTCCGTGGCATTGCCACCGCGCATGATGATGGCGCTGATTCCTTCCGAGATCGGCATCACCTGGTAGACACCGACGCGTCCCTTGTAGCCGAGACTGCAACTTTCGCAGCCGTCAGGATTGGGGCCGTATATTTTGAGGTCCTTTAATTCAGTCTCTTTAAAGCCGGCCTTGAGCAAGGCCTCTTTGGGGATGTTCACGGGTTTCTTGCAGTGTGGGCACAGCCGCCGCGCCAGTCGCTGCGCCACGATCAGAAGCACGGCAGAGGCAATATTGAATGGCGCGACACCCATGTTCACCAGACGGCTGAGGGTCTTCGGCGCGTCATTGGTGTGCAGCGTGGAGAGCACCATATGACCGGTCTGGGCGGCCTTGATGGCGATCTCGGCAGTTTCCAGGTCGCGGATTTCGCCTACCAGAATAATGTCCGGATCCTGGCGCAAGAAAGCCTTCAATGCGACGGCGAAGGTGAGTCCGGCCCTGTCGTTAATGTTGACCTGGTTTATGCCCGGCAGATTGATTTCCACCGGATCCTCGGCCGTGGAGATGTTGGTCTCCGAGGTATTCAGGATGTTCACCGCTGTATAAAGGCTCACGGTCTTGCCGCTGCCGGTCGGGCCGGTGACGAGCACCATGCCATAGGGTCGATGAATGGCCTCGAGGAACAAGCGCTGTTGTTCCGGCTCATAGCCAAGTTTTTCGATACCAAGACTTGCCGAGCTCGGGTCGAGAATACGTGCCACCACCTTCTCGCCAAACAACGTGGGCATGGTGCTGACTCGGAAGTCGATCGCACGGTTCTTGGAAATACGCAGTTTGATACGACCGTCCTGCGGCACACGACGTTCGGCAATGTCGAGGCGCGCCAGGATCTTCATGCGCGCCGCGAGACGTCCGGCGAGCGCCAGCGGTGGCTGCGCGACTTCGTGCAACATGCCGTCGACACGGTAGCGCACACGGCAGAATTTTTCGTAGGGCTCGATATGGATATCCGAAGCGCCTCGGTTGATGCCGTCCAGCAGCAGCTTGTTGACGAATTTGACGATGGGCGCATCGTTAACCTCGTCTTCGGACTCCGGCCCCTTGTTTCTGGCATCTTCGTCACCGCCAATGTCCAGGCCTTCCAGGTCGTCTGCGCCGCCGGCGAAGTCGGTGAGGCTGGTATCAGCCGCTTCCAGCATCTTGTCGAGGGCCAGCGACAGCTTCGCCTCGTCCACCAATACAGGTTCAGTGGCAAGACCGGTGTTGAATTTTATTTCGTCCAGGCCCTGGAGGTTGGTTGGGTCAGCTACCGCCACATACAGCTTGTTGCCGCGTTTGAATAGCGGTAAGGCCTTGTGTTTGCGCAGGATCTTCTCGTTCACCAGCTTGAATGGCGCATGCTCGGTATCGAGTGCGGTAACGTCGAACAGCGGAACGCCAAATTCTTCAGAGGCAACTTTGGCGATGGTTCCGCTGTTGAGTTTCTTGCTGTTAACCAGATGGGTAATCAGCGGGAGCTTCTGGGTGTTGGCCTCGCTTTGCAGGCGCGTCGCGTCGGCTGCGGGCAGATAGCCTTCGCGTACGAGACGCAGGGCCAGACCGCTCAGGTTGCTCACAGGGGTGGGAATTGCCATATCTCTCTGGATTAAAATGGAAAAATGTTGCGCCGGATCAGGCCATTCGGTTCAAGAGTTAATAGTAGATGAGAGAAGCCGGTTCGCCAAATGCCATATAGCCGAAATCGGTAATGTTCGCGCGTCTCCATTCATCTGGTTGCTTAACTTTTATGCATTGCGCACACCGCACGAACTGATAACTCCTGTGGTTAGGGGTTGTTTGATTGGGGTCAATGAATGGTCAGCAATGCATGTCATGATGCTGTTGACACGCCGGGCAGGTACTATTTAGAATAATTCTAAATCAGCGGAACCCGCTGACGAGACGATCTCAACCCCAACTGACAGCACAATCTAGGAGAAGCAAGATGAAGCCGCTCAAAGGTACCAAGACACACGAAAACCTGAAAGACGCATTTGCCGGTGAGTCCCAGGCAAACCGTCGTTATCTGTACTTCGCCAACAAGGCCGACGTCGAAGGCTTCAACGACGTCTCGGCGGTGTTCCGTTCCACTGCCGAAGGCGAGACCGGCCACGCCCACGGCCACCTCGAATACATGGAGCAGGTGGGTGACCCGGCCACCGGCCTGCCGATCGGCCCGACCGGCGACAACCTGAAGGCTGCGATCGCCGGCGAGACCCACGAGTACACCGACATGTATCCGGGCATGGCCAAGACCGCGCGCGACGAGGGCTTTGGCGAGATCGCCGATTGGTTCGAAACCCTGGCCAAGGCCGAGCGCTCGCACGCCAACCGTTTCCAGAAGGCGCTGGACACGCTCGGTAAATAAGACTTCCTGCAATGCGGGGCCGGGTTGGCCGGCCTCGCATTATTTGGAGAGCCAAGAAGCAAAGCAGCCGGCAGCCAGACGCATTGTCTGCTGCTTTGCTTGTTTTCTCTCCGTAAGAAATAGCTAAGGAAAACCCATGTCCGCACCGACCGAAGGCAAGCGTGAGGGTAGTCTTCAGGCACCCACCCGTCATCCGCTCGACTGGAAGAATCCGGAGTTCTATAACGAGGAATCTCTTTTCAAGGAGCTGGAGCGGGTCTATGACATCTGCCATGGCTGTCGCCGCTGTGTGAGTCTGTGCCAGTCGTTCCCGACGCTGTTTGACCTGGTGGACGAATCGCCCACCCTGGAAGTCGACGGCATCAAGAAGAAAGACTACTGGAAGGTCGTGGACCACTGCTACCTGTGCGACCTGTGCTTCATGACCAAGTGTCCGTACGTGCCGCCGCACGAGTGGAATCTCGACTTCCCGCACCTCATGCTGCGCGCCAAGGCGGTCAAGTTCCAGAAAGGCGATATAAAATTCCGCGATCGCATGCTCACCAGCACCGACACGGTCGGCAAGCTCGCGAGCATTCCCATCGTCGTGCAGACTGTCAACGCCTCGAACAAGACCAAGGTTTTCCGCGCTGCGCTCGACAAGGTATTGGGCGTGCACCCGGATGCGATCCTGCCGGAGTATCACAGCCGTACGTTCCGCAAACGCTACGACGATGCCGCCGCAATGGGCACGGCGGTGCCGACGGCCGGCATGCGCGGGCGTGTGGCGCTGTACGCCACCTGCTATGGCAACTACAACGAACCGCAGGTCGCCGAAGACCTGGTAGCGGTGTTCCGGCACAACGGTATCCCGGTCACCATCGCCGAAAAAGAACAGTGCTGCGGCATGCCCAAGCTCGAGCTCGGTGACCTCGAAGCCGTCACGCGCGCCAAAGAAGCCAATATCCCGGTGCTGGTGAAACTCGTGGACGAAGGCTGGGACATCGTGGCTCCGGTGCCGTCCTGCGCGCTCATGTTCAAGCAGGAGCTGCCCCTCATGTTCCCGGACGACCCGGACGTGCAGAAGGTGAAGAAGGCAATGTTCGATCCGTTCGAGTACCTGATGCTGCGCCACAAAGAGGGCAAGCTCAACACCGATTTCAAGAACTCGCTCGGCAAGGTCGCCTACCACGTGCCCTGCCACCTGCGCGTGCAGAATATCGGCCTCAAGACACGCGAGCTGTTGCAACTCGTGCCGGGAACCAAAATCGATACCATCGAGCGCTGCTCCGGGCACGACGGTACGTACGCGGTGAAGAGTGAGTTCCACACGGCCTCGATGAAGATCTGCCGCCCGGTGGTCGATCGCGTCAAGGCGAGCGAATGCGACCATTACAGCAGCGACTGCCCGATGGCTGGGCATCAGATTGAGAACGGCCTGAAGACCGGCAAGCAGCCGGAGCATCCGATGACGCTGCTGCGTACCGCCTACGGAATCTGAAACAATCGCTCACAAGACTATTTAGGAGACACCATGGCTAACGAGGGCTATCACGAATCGAACCTGAGCGAGGAAACGCGCGACATGCACCGCGCCATCGTTTCACTGATGGAGGAGCTGGAAGCGGTGGACTGGTACAACCAGCGGGTCGATGCCTGCCAGGACAAGGAGCTGCGCGCCATCCTCGTGCACAACCGCGACGAGGAAAAGGAGCACGCCGCCATGGTGCTGGAGTGGATTCGCCGCCGCGATCCGAGATTCGACAAGGAACTGCGCGATTATCTGTTCACGGATAAACCTATCGCCGCCCTGGAAGAGAAGCACAAGTCCTGAGTTATTTCATGAGAACCGAAGCCATGCAGAAGCTCACCCGCGACCAGCTCATGCCGCTGGAGCAGTACGCCAAACAGCGCAACGATTTCCGCGCCAAGGTCATGGCGCACAAGAAGAACCGCCAGGTGCAGATCGGCCCGCACGCCACGCTCTACTTCGAGGACTGGCTTACCATGCACTACCAGGTGCAGGAAATGCTGCGTGCCGAACGCATTTTCGAGGAGGCAGGCATCGAGGACGAACTCAATGCCTACAATCCCCTCATTCCGGATGGTAGCAACTGGAAGGCGACCTTCATGATCGAATACGGCGACGAGAATGAACGCCGTGTTGCCCTCGGCAAGATGATCGGTGTCGAACACAAGGTCTGGGTGCAGGTCGCCGGTTTTGCCAAGGTCTGGCCGATTGCCGACGAGGACCTGGAACGCACCACCGAGGAAAAGACTTCGTCCGTTCATTTCCTGCGGTTCGAGCTGGCGCCGGACATGATCAAGGCGGCGAAGGCGGGTGCCGCCATCAGTATGGGTATCGACCATCCTGCCTATACCCACGTTGTCAGTCCGCTGTCGGAGGCGGCACGTACTGCATTATTGGCCGATCTGGCCTAGCATTTCCGCACAATGAACTGAAAGGAGGTGACACGGCAACCCTGGAGACCAAGCGTAAATTCTGGATATGGCTGTCTGAATATTCAATGTTGTGCGACACAATGGAGGTGTGCAATGACGCAGTCGATAAAATGCAGAAAGAGATTGTTTTGCGCAGGCTTGCTTTCCTCAAATCGTTACTTGTCCGCAAAAATGTTCGCGGCCTTGCTGATTGGTGCGGCGCTGTTGGCGCCGGCCCAGGCCGAGGAATCCCGCGGTAAAACCAGCTATGCGCCGGTCGACATCAAGGAGGATTTCGCCAAGACCATGGCGCGCATGAAAGCCGACAAGCCGGGGATCATGGCACGGCAGAAGGAGCTGCTGAACCAGCGCTACGATCTCAGTAACCGCCCGGCCAAGGGTGTGACCATGTCCGGCGGCAAACCCGTCCAGGAGGGCGCACGCGTCAAGCTCCCCGTGGGCACGACCTGGGACAAACTGGCCGCCATGAGCCCCGACGAAATCCGGCAAAAGGATGTGTGGCCGGCCGGGTTCTTTCCGCTCCCGCATCCCAATCACCCGGAAGGCGGTATGGTCTTCCCGGAGTTCCACATCAAGGAGATCAAGAAACAGGAGGCGCGCGACCTCACCCGTTTCGACCTGGACTTCGATCTGCCGGACCACTTCCTTCCCGAGTTCCCGCCACCCATGTATCTGACCACGCGGCCGGATCTCGGCGATGTCTCCCAGGGAAAGCTGGTCACCATCGACAATTATTATGAGCTGTTCAACGGCATCTTGAATCCCAAGCAGATCGAGGGTCTGCGGCTGCTGGTGACGCCGTTCCCGCAGCAGCAGTTCAACCAGACCGAAGACCGGCGTACGGTGCGGCCGAGCCGCGGCGTGGTCTGCTTCGACTGCCACGCCAACGGTCATACCAACGCCGCCACCCATCTGGCGGGTGATGTGCGGCCGCAGGCATTTCGGCACCGCATCGACACGCCCACCCTGCGCGGCGTGAACGTCCAGCGCCTGTTCGGGTCGCAGCGCGCGCTGAAATCGGTGGAAGACTTCACCGAGTTCGAACAACGCGCCGCCTATTTCGACGGCGACCCGGTGATCGCCACCAAGAAGGGTGTCAACATTCTGGAGCGCGGCAGTCAGGTGCATTTCATGGCGGAGCTCCAGGAGCTGCTGGATTTCCCGCCGGCGCCCAAACTGGGTGTCGATGGCAGACTCGATGCGCGCAAGGCCAGCGAGTCTGAGATGCGCGGGCAGGCGGTGTTCTTCGGCAAGGGCCAATGTTCCACCTGCCACATGCCCCCTTACTACACCGACAACAACATGCACAACCTCAAGGTGGAGCGGTTCTTCAAGCCACGCACGGTCAATGGCCGCTATGCCGCCCAGGATGGCCCCATCAAGACCTTCCCGCTGCGCGGCATCAAGGACTCACCGCCGTACCTGCACGACGATCGTTTGTTGACTCTCGAGGATACCGTGGAGTTCTTCAATTTGATCCTCGAAACCCGCCTCAACGAAACGGAGAAGAAGGACCTGGTATCGTTCATGCGCGCTCTCTAGCGGTCGACGGAGCACGCCGGCCCGGCAGGTGTCATGGGACGCCGCCGGGCCGTTTCTTTTGCCTAGTCGTCTGCGCACCCAAGGCGCGTTATAATCCGGCGCCAATGCAGCAGAATACTTCTGGCATCCCGGCAAACTTTCGTGACGCGCTAACCGCGTCCCGATGGCTTCCCCCCGTCGCCCCCTATCGACCGACTCCGCTGACCGCTGCAGGGAATCAATCCGCGTGAGCCAAACCTACGACGCGTCTGCGATTGAAGTTCTGACCGGCCTCGAACCCGTGCGCAAGCGTCCGGGCATGTATACCGACACCACCCGGCCCAATCACCTCGCCCAGGAAGTCATCGACAACTCGGTGGACGAGGCCATCGCCGGTCACGCCAAGCGCATCGATGTGGTGCTCTATAAGGATGGCTCGCTCGCGGCCACCGACGATGGCCGCGGCATGCCGGTGGACAAGCACAAGGGCGAGGGCGTGTCGGGTGTCGAAGTGATCCTCACGCGCCTGCATGCCGGCGGCAAGTTTTCGAACAAGAGCTACTCGTTTTCCGGCGGCTTGCACGGTGTGGGCGTATCGGTGGTCAATGCGCTTTCCAAGAAGCTCGAGGTGTTCGTCAAGCGCGGCGGCAAGGAATACAAGATGGCCTTCGCCGGCGGTCAAAAAACCGTAGAACTCAAGGCGATCGGT
>Ga0105101_10000229_pt1 | contig 22441 bp, 13 predicted proteins | sample PPLLak21cMay2015_2_FD_87037 | JGI IMG/M metagenome (GOLD analysis project Ga0105101, IMG submission 87037) | Freshwater sediment microbial communities from Prairie Pothole Lake near Jamestown, North Dakota, USA - PPLs Lake P8 Core (1) Depth... | ecosystem: Environmental > Aquatic > Freshwater >... | reverse complement strand
GAATATGATCGGCCAAATGAAAATTCTCCCGGATCAGCTTTCCTGTAAGTATCTTTCGCATAATCAGTTCTGATAACTCCTGACAACAGCTTTGATGTACCTGCTGATATGTATGAAAGAGTTCCCCTGTCGGGAAAATTCTTTTTGTCAAGGGTATTAACCTGGTAATCATAACGTGCAGTCAGGAAGTTATACGTTAACTTTTTGAGATGGTTCCGGGATACAAAATCAGGGATAAAAGTGTTGTTTTCAACTATAATTGAAGCGTTCATCAAATGATTTAACCCTAAATACTTGCTGATGGAAAAGCGGGAATAAAAGGTGCGGTCATAGATGCTGCCAGTCTCATTTCTGAAGTTAAGCATTGGCAGATGCGTGTTGTCAGCATATAAAACCGTTGAGATTCCGAATTTTTGATTACGGTCGATGAACTTCAGCAGGCTGAGTCTGAGCCTGTAATACTGACCAATGAATGTATCGAAATCCAGCAGGGACTTTGAAGTTATCAGATCTTTAAAGGTCATCCTGAATACCAGGCCCGTTCTGATATATCTGTCGTAATAAATCCCGCCGTAAAGCATCGAGTTTGATTCTTCCAGACACTCAATTGAAAGGATGAGTGAATCATTGCGTGACATTATCCTGTACTTTACTTTTTCGAACCATGTTTTGCCATACAGGAGGTCTATTTTGTCAGTAATGAAATTTTTATCTATTTCTTCCCCTGGACTGATGTCCAAAACTCCAAGGATTTGATAATCGCTGTAAATTTTATTGCCTGTTATTTCTATTTTGTCAATACATAGAGCATGTCTCTCAAGTATTTTTTCAATAGGCTGCAAGGGCTCGATGTTGTAAAGTGAATCTGCAAGTCTCTTAAAATAGTTTTTATAGGGTAATGCCGCCTTATAACCACTTTCAACAATTGAATCAACATTGGAGAAGACAGTGCGAGGGTATCCTGTAAGATCAGGTTCGATAAGTATATCTGTCAGTTTTTTCTGCCCCTGAAAATCTTCAAAACTTCTTATAAATGCGATCTGCCTTACTATTCCAGGTACTGACTGCAACTGATCTTCTGAATAAGCCTGGTGTCCGGTATATGAACCGATCACTATGTCTGCTCCCATATCCCTGACTTCTTTTGCAGCATAGTTTCTGAGAATTCCTCCGTCGATCAGAAGAGCAGAATCGATCCGGATTGGCGTAAAGATGGTTGGAACAGCACTACTTGCTCTTATTGCATCCGGTAGGTAGCCGGAATGCAACTCAACAAGGCTTCCGGTCAGAAGATCGGCAGCAAGACACATAAATGGTATCGGCAGTTTTGAGAAATCGTTTATCCCGGCAGCAGGCCAGGCATAGTAACTTAACATATTTTCAATCTGCTGACCGTTAATCAAGCCTGAAGGAAGCTTAACCCTTTTTGACGATATCGGAAGTGAAATAATGCTGTTATTGTAGTGTTCCTTTTCGGGGAAGATTACCTTGTTCTCCGGGATTATACTGGTAAAGCTCAGGTCCCAGTTCATACTGTTCAATATTTTGTGAATACTGTCGGCGGAATAGCCTATTGCATACATGCCGCCGATAATACTGCCCATGCTGACGCCTGAGATATAATCAGGTCTGAGCCCTGCCTCCTCCATTACTTTAAGTACCCCGACATGTGCCATGCCTTTTGCCCCACCGCCGCTTAATGCCAGGCCGATCTTTGGTCTGATGTTTACCGGCTGGCCAAATGTTAAGGTAACGGTGAGGAAAAACAGCAGAATCGAACCTGTAATTTTCAGGAAGTTAATGAAAACAGTTCTCAGACAAGGATTTAGATCGTATGGCATGACCTGTGATATTAAAAACCGGTACAATGGCAGCACCCTGAATGGAAGCCACTAAATTTACTTAATTTTGCGATGTGAAAAAACTTAAAAATTCAGGAGGTGAATTTTTGCCTGCCACACGGAAGGAGCTTGATTCGCTGGGCTGGGAGGAGCCGGATGTAATAATTTTCAGTGGTGATGCATATGTTGATCATCCATCCTTCGGCTCAGCAGTTATAGGACGCGTGATAGAGGACGAAGGTTTCCGGGTGGCAATTGTTCCCCAGCCTAACTGGAAGGATGATTTGAGGGATTTCCGTAAAATGGGAAGGCCGAAGTACTTTTTTGGTGTAACAGCGGGTAACATGGACTCGATGGTAAATCATTACACTGCTGCACGCCGCCTAAGGTCAAATGACGCTTATACTCCCGGAGGTAAATCGGGTTTCAGGCCTGATTACCCGACGATAGTTTACACACGGATACTCAAGGATCTGTTTCCTGATGTGCCTGTGGTTTTAGGCGGTATTGAAGCTTCGATGAGGCGGCTTACACACTATGATTACTGGAAGGATAAGCTTGTACCTTCACTCATTCTAAGCAGCGGAGCTGACCTAATTGTTTACGGGATGGGTGAGCAGCCGGTACGGGAGCTGATCAGGCTTCTCTCAAGAGGAGTCCCGTTTACATCCCTGACAACCATACCACAGACTGTCTTTTCAAGAAAAAAAACCATATCCATTACTCCGAATAAAAACTGGAAAGAGATCAGACTTAATTCTTATGAAGAGTGTCTGGCCGACAAGAGAGTTTTCGCTTCGAATTTTGCAGCTTTTGAAAAGGAATCGAACAGGATTGAGCCGGCGAGGCTTATTGAACCGTCGGGTGACGATAATGTAATTGTAAATCCGCCATTTTTGCCCGCGTCGGAGGAAGAGGCGGACCGGACATATGATCTTCCATACATGTATCTGCCGCATCCAAGATATTATAAGAAAGGCAATATACCTGCGTATGAAATGATAAAGTTCTCTGTCAATATTCACCGGGGTTGCTTTGGCGGTTGCAGTTTCTGTGCCATTGCAGCCCACCAGGGAAAGCAGATTGTAAGCAGATCGGAAGAGTCAATTATAAATGAGATAGACAAAATTTCAGGATTACCTGACTTTAAAGGGTATCTGACCGACCTGGGAGGCCCCTCTGCCAACATGTACAGGATGAAGGGGAAAAATATGGAGCTTTGCCGGAAGTGTTCAAGGCCATCGTGCATCTGGCCGGCGGTTTGTAATAATCTTGAAACAAGTCACAGGGAATTAACTGCACTTTACCGGAAAGTAAACTCACATGAAGGCATAAAGAAGGCCTTTATCGGGAGTGGAATACGATACGATCTTTTGTTCAGGGAATGGAATCCCTCAGCAGGCCAATCTGAAAGCGAGTATCTTGTGGAGCTTGTCACAAGCCATGTATCAGGCAGGTTAAAAGTGGCTCCGGAGCATACTTCCCCGGATGTTTTAAAATACATGAGGAAGGTGCCGTTCGACCTTTTTAAAAAACTGAAAGCCCGTTTTGATGCTATCATCGCTTCGCATGGCCTTAATTATGAGATCGTGCCTTACTTTATTTCCGGTCATCCGGGGTGCACTGATGCAGATATGAGAGAACTGGCACAGGAAGTCAGGAGTCTGGGTATCAGGCCTGAACAGGTTCAGGATTTCACACCCACCCCCATGACAGCATCAACTTTATTATATTATACCGGTTTTGATCCGGTCAGTGGAAGGAAGGTTTATACAGCCAGGCGGGTCGAGGAAAAAAAACGTCAGAAAGAGTTCTTCTTCTGGTATAGAAAAAAAAGCCGGGACTAAAATGTCCCGGCCTGTGTCTAAACCATTAAATCAATCATAGGAAAACACTACTCGTACTCTTTAAGGATGTTCTTCACATCATCGGGTGCAACACGGCCGTAAGTTTTATCGCCGACAAGGACAACGGGAGCAAGTCCGCATGCACCAACGCACCTCAGGTTGGAAAGCGAGAACTTCCCGTCGGGAGATGTCTGACCGACCTGAAGTCCGGTCTCTTTTTTAAATTCCTCAAGGACTTTTTCCGCGCCTCTGACGTAACATGCGGTTCCCATGCAGATGCTGATCGGATGCTTGCCTTTCGGGGTCATCGTGAAAAATGAATAGAAGGTGACAACACCATAAATTTTTGCGACGGGCACCGACATCTCACTTGATACTACTTCCTGGATTTCAGCCGGCAGATATCCGAAATGCTCCTGGCATGAATGCAGGACATTAATAAGTTCCTGTGGGTCATTTTTGAAAGATGCACAAATCTCCTGGATCTTTGATACATCTTCCCTTCTCAATTCTATTTTAATACTTGACATAGTCTTGAATTTTATTTTATACCGTTAGGTAAACTACTGTTTTACAACTATCTTTTTCTTCTTGTCAAAATAATGAGTATGAAGCAGATGATGGGCTTTCTCACTATTCGGTTTTTCAAGGAACTCTTCATAAAGCTTTATAATGAAGGGATTCTCATGTGATTTTCTCAGCGGCTTGCTTCTGTCTTCGGCATAGAGAGCAGCAGCTCTGGCTTTAATAATATCAGAGTTGCCATGATGCAAAGGTTGTCCGCCTCCGCCGATACAGCCGCCGGGGCAGGCCATAACTTCAATTGCATGGTACTGTGATTTGCCTGACCTTACATCGTTGAGAAGCTTCCTGGCATTTCCCAGTCCGTGTGCAATACCAATCCTTATTGGCAGACCATCAAAATCAATGGTTGCCTCACGAACACCTTCAAGGCCCCTTAGCTCGGTAAAATCAAGCCTTTCAAGCTTTTTACCTGTTTGAATCTCATAGGCGGTCCTGACGGCTGCTTCAATCACGCCACCCGTAGTGCCGAAAATTACGCCTGCACCTGTTGATTCGCCAAGCGGTGCATCAAAATCACTCTCTTCAAGATTATTCAGATCGATGTTAGCCTGTTTGATGAAGGCAGCAAGTTCCCTTGTGGAGATTGAAAAGTCAACATCCCTGTTGTTATCGGTTGAAAATTCCTCCCTCTGGCACTCATATTTTTTAGCCAGGCATGGCATAATTGATACGACCACCAGGTCTTTCCGGCTGATTCCTAATTTGCCGGCAAAGTAGCTTTTTGCTATTGCGCCGAACATCTGCTGGGGTGATTTGGCTGTAGAAGGCACATCCTTCAGATCGGGAAAGTATTCCTCGAAGAAATTGACCCAGCCGGGGCAGCATGATGTAAGAATCGGGATCCGCGCAGTTGTATCGCCCTTCAGATGCCTGTTCAACCGGTCGAGGAGTTCAGTTCCCTCTTCCATTATTGTAAGGTCGGCTGCAAAATCGGTGTCAAAAATATAGTCAAATCCAAGTGATCTCAACGCGGTAACCATTTTGCCCGTGACAAGTGTTCCGGGTTCCATACCGAACATTTCGCCGAGAGCTGCCCTCACTGCAGGGGCTGTCTGGACAACAACCGTTTTGGTCGGGTCGGCAAGTGCACGGAGTACTTCGGGTGTATTGTCAACCTCTGTAAGAGCTCCCGTTGGGCATACTGCAACGCACTGGCCACAATATGTGCATGTTGAATGCTCCAGATTCTGCTCGAAAGCAGGGGCAACCGCTGCCATGAATCCGCGGTTGACAGCTGACAGGGCGCCAACAGTTTGTACCGTATTGCACATCATTTCACAGCGGCGGCACATAATGCATTTGTCAAGGTCCCTTTTAATTGAGGGCGATGTATCGGGTTTGTAAGTTGACATTGCAGCATATTCAGCACCGGGAATATCCCTGATACCGAGCATATGAGCCATACTTTGCAGGTCGCAGTTGCCCGATTTTGCGCAGACCAGGCAATCCTTCGGATGATCCGACAGGATAAATTCCATAACAGTCCGCCTGGCGTTCAGGACCCTGGGCGTGTGTGTTTTTACTACCATGCCGTTTTCGCAATTGGTGGAGCAGGAGGGAGGAAGGTTACGCCTGCCCTGAATTTCAACAACGCAAATCCTGCAGCCTCCGGGCTTATTTTCAATGTTCAGATCGTGCAGCTCCATGTAGCACAGTGTTGGAATATTGATCCCGAGTTCTTTGGCTGCCTTATATACTGTAGTACCCTTAGGTACTTCAATTTCTTTATTATCAATATAGAGCTTTACTGTTTCCATCACTTTTTAATTAATTGACATAAATAGCATCAAACTTACATTTCTCTTTACATGCCCCGCATTTTATACAGATTGCAGGATCGATATGATGAATTTCTTTCCTTTGACCCGAAATTGCATTGACCGGACAAACCCTGGCGCATGCGGTGCATCCGACACAGTTTTCAGCATTAACAATATACACCATGAGATTTTTGCATTCACCCGCAGGACATTTCTTATCAGTAACGTGTGCTACATACTCATTCATAAAATTATCAAGTGTGGACAGTACGGGATTTGGTGATGTCTGACCTAATCCGCAGAGAGCTGTATCTTTAATGACAAGGCTCATATTTCTCAGCCTGTCAAGATCGGCCGGAGTACCTTTGCCATCACAGATATGGTTCAGCAGTTCATAAAGACGTTTGTTCCCGATTCTGCAGGGGGAACATTTCCCGCACGATTCATCAACGGTGAACTCCAGAAAGTACTTTGCGATGGAGACCATGCAGTTATCTTCATCCATCACTATCATACCGCCTGATCCCATCATGGAACCTGCTGCCACAAGATTGTCAAAATCAATAGGTATGTCAAGATGCTTTTCAGTCAGACATCCTCCTGAGGGACCACCTGTTTGAACAGCTTTGAATTTCTTCCCGTTTTTAATTCCTCCTCCTATTTCAAAGATTATTTCTCTCAGTGTTGTTCCCATCGGAACTTCAACAAGACCCACATTATTAATCTTACCGGCAAGGGCAAAAACTTTGGTACCCTTCGATTTTTCAGTTCCGATTTTACTGTACCATTCTGCACCCTTAAGAATTATGACAGGTATTGCGGCAAAAGTTTCAACATTGTTCACATTGGTGGGCTTACCCCTGAAACCGGCCTCGGCAGGGAATGGCGGCTTGATTGTCGGTTCTCCGCGAAGACCCTCCATTGAATGGATCAATGCAGTTTCTTCCCCGCAAACAAATGCCCCGGCGCCGTACCTGAGAGATATGTCAAAATTAAAGCCTGTACCGAAAATATCATTGCCGAGCAGGCCATAATCCTTTGCCTGTGCGATGGCAATCTTAAGCCGCTGTATTGCCAGCGGATATTCAGCCCTTATATAAATAAGACCTTTTGAAGCTCCGATGCTGTATCCGCAGATAGCCATTGCCTCAAGAACCGAGTGTGGGTCACCTTCAAGTACGGAACGGTCCATGAATGCACCCGGGTCACCTTCATCGGCATTGCACACCACATACTTCTCATCTGATTTATTCTTGTTGGCGAATTCCCACTTAAGACCGGTCAGGAATCCGGCGCCGCCACGGCCTCTTTGCCCTGAATCCCTGACAAGCTTGATCACCTGTTCCGGGTTCATTTCAGTCAGCACCTTGCCAAGGGCAAGATAGCCGTCACGGGCAATGTATTCATCAATGTTTTCAGGATTGATCACTCCGCAATTCCGGAGCACTATCCTCAGCTGTTTTTTGAATATACCCTTATGTTCATGTTCACCAATTACTTCTTTAGTCACCGGATCATGGTAGAGAAGATGTGTTACTTTTCTTCCCTTAATTATGTGCTCATCAACGATCGTCTGCGCATCCTCCGGTTTTACACCTACATATAAAGTATTGTCAGGCAGGACTTTTACAATCGGGCCGTGTTCGCAAAAGCCAAAGCAACCGGTAACAATTACCTGAACGGTTTCCGATAATCCCCTGGCTTCAAGCTCATCCCGTAAATTCCAGACAATAGCATCACTTTCAGAAGAGTGGCAGCTGGTGCCGCCACATACCAGAAGATGCTTACTGTATTTTGACATATCCTATCCTCCTATTATTTAGAATCGATTGTTTCGTAATTCACAGGGATGATCCCATCAACAAGCTCACCTGTTTTGATGTACTTTTCTATAATCTGATCTGCTCTTTTCAGATCCACATAACCGAAAACAACCGGGTCCTGTCCGGGAAGCTTAACTTCAATAGTTGGTTCGGCATAGCAGTAACCCATACAACCGGTCGGGGTGACAATTCCCGGAATATTTCTCCTCTCAAGTTGTTCCAGGAAAAAATCCATGACAGCTTTTGCTCCGGAAGCAAGACCACAGGTTGCAGTCGCAACTTTCACCTGGATATTTTGCCCGCGATCAGCTGCATTCTTCATTCCGCCCAGTCCTTTTTTAATTTCTTCGCGTTTCCTGGACAGATCCGCGAGTGACTTGATTCGTGACATGTTCCTAATTATTAGTTTAATTCAAATTAATGTGCCTGGTATGGTTAATCTCAAAAATTAAAAAAAATCGGTTTTGCTGCAAATAAAATCAATTTCAGAATCAGCAGTTATGAGAATTGTCAGTACTAGTGTAAAATCTCCAGCTGGTCACGTGTCAAAACGGGAGGCAACGGTAAAACCTTAACCTTCTTTCACTTCTTTCTATATCACAGATAATCACCATGTTCTCTGCAAAATCATTTTCAATGCTTCAAAATATGTTTAAAATTATCGCAAAGTTAAAATTTAATTGTGAAATAATTAACAATGTTATAAAAATAACAATATTTTAAAATGATTATAAATAAAGCCTGATTAGAAATGTGAACTCAAGATAATGTTAACTGAAAAACAACCGGTTTAAACTATAAATATGCGGTGATTTTTACAATCACCGGAGATTTCTGAATTCTGAACCTGACTTCCATTTTGGAAATGAATCGCCGTTTGCCAGTTCGAAGCCTATCATGAAGGCAAGGCGCGTATCTTCGGCAATTCCTTCAAGATTCCATTTATCCGCTTCATAGTTGTCTGCAGGACGGTGGTAACGGTTTGCGATATAATCCTGTTCCATCTGTGCCGCCCATTCCTTTCCAAACTCCCTGCTTTCAACATTGCCTCTGGCGAATAGGGAAGGAACTCCCTTTTTAGCAAAAGGAAAGTGATCGGACCTGAAATACATCCCGGTATGTGAATTCGGATCACCGGTTATATACCTGTCCTGTTCAGCAGCCGCCTTCCCTGCCAGGTCATCAAGGTCTGACTGGCCGAGTCCTGTTATCATGACATCCCTCATTCTGCCGATGGGAAGCATAAGATCGTTGTTCAGGCAGGCAACTGTTTTTTCGATTGGGATTGGCGGGTTCTCAGTATAATACTTTGATCCGGCAAGTCCCTGCTCTTCCGCAGTCGGAAATAGAAGGACGATACTTCTTCCAGGTTTCTTTTTCAGGCCTGAAAAGGCTTTTCCTATCGCCAGGGCCCATGCCATTGAAGTACCGTTATCGACTGCCCCGTTATAGATCGAATCGCCGTTTTCTGGCTCGCCGATGCCGAAATGGTCCCAGTGAGCTGTATATATAATACATTCATCAGATCTGCTGCCGCCCTTCAATATCCCCGCAACATTCTTTGACTTACTGTATTTGATTCTGTTCCTGATTGATAATGAAATTTTCATATCGAGAGGGAATCCCTTAAATCCTTTTTTACAGGCTTCTGACCTGAGGTCACTTATGTTGAGACCTTTTTCTTTCATAAGTATTTCCGCTGACCCGGCAGTTATCCATCCGGTGAACTGACAGCGAGGTGAACCGGTGCCTTCAGACAGCTCGTACAGATTCTGGTTTAGGGAACTCTTCCTGGGTACCATAAATGAATATCCTGCACCTTTTGTCTCGTGAATGATCAGTATTCCCTGTGCTCCCTGCCTGGCAGCTTCTTCATATTTATATGTCCACCTGCCGTAATATGTCATCTCCGTTCCCTTGAACAGGGAGGAATCGCCTGTATATAATCCCGGATCATTTACCATCACCAAAACAGTCTTCCCCCTGACATCCAGTCCGGCGTAATCGTTCCAGCCGTATTCGGGTGCAACAATACCGAAGCCTGCGAATACCATCCCGGAACTTTCTATGACCACCCCTTCTTCTTCCAGAGGAGAGATTATTGCAACATCATCGGGCGCGTTGAACCTGAAGGTTGATTTTCCTGATTTAACCTCAATGTCACCGACTGAAGAGTTAATCTCAACCATTGGTACCTCCTGAAAATAGCTGCCGTTAAAAGCCGGTTCAAAGCCAATCTTCTCAAGCTGGCCAGCCAGGTAATTTACAGTAATCTCCTCACCTTCAGTGAAGGGTTCCCTTCCCAAAAAACTGTCCGACCCGAGGTCTTTAATATGCATTTCCAGATCCGAAATGGTTATGCTTTCCATAGCTTTGTCACGATCGGAGTTTACGTTTGTGCAAGAAGAGAGCAAAAATGCTGATATTAACAGTGGATAAATTTTGTTTAGCATGGCAGGTATTATTAGACTTTATCTTAAGATGACATTTCCAAGCAGTACCCTCCCGCTTTTCCAGTAGGCCCTGAAATAAGGGTCATCAGTGATATACACAACTTCACCTGATCCCACCCTTTCCGATCCGATTACCAGGGTATTCTTCACCTTTTGCCTGAACTTGTAGCCGGCAAATCCGGATACCGGGTCTTTATCAAGTATATAGCCAATATTGCTGCCTTCCTTCAGAAAGGGGTAAACTGAAGTCCGTTTCATTATAAACCATTCCTTTCCAAGCCCGAAGGCATAGGGATGGGTTTCATCAAGAGTAACTTTATAAATGCTGCCGGCTGATCGTTCCATGAGGGAGTGCCTCCTTTCATCCTCAAATTTTCTGAGAAAGGTTGTATCATCGCTTTTTTCTTTTTTTTCTGCTGCTTTCTGCTCAGCAGTCCGCATTTCAACAGCTTTAAAAAGCGAGGTCGACTTCTCTTCTGCGAAAAGTGAAATTGCATTTTCTATGGCCACCACCTTACCGCCTTTTTTTGCAAAATCCACTATCGTGTCCTTCAGTTTTGAATAGCTTCCTGATGTAAGAATTAACAAGTCATAATCGTTCAGGTCAATATCTTCAACATCGGCCGTATTGATAAGCGATAGCGGATATTGAAGCTCTCTCTCGAAGAAATACCACATTTCCCCGACCTGACCCGATGAGGTTCCTTCACCGCATAAAACAGCCGCTTTTATCTTTTTCATCAACGGTGAATAGTTCGATCCGAAATCTTTTCCCTGCTCCGCCAGCCCCGAGTTCACGGCAGTCAGTTTTACCATGAATCTGTCAGCCTCATCGGCTACGATCCGGTCAAGGCTGCTGTCGGTATTCCTGTTGTCATCACGGGTTATTATAAAGCTGCCCCTGTTAAAACCGGTACCTGAAATGGTAAATGGCTTTAACGCATATCTTACATTTATAGTTTTGCCCAGGAGAGATGCAATAAACTTCATTTCATTGAAGCCGGTGTAATTAATTGCATATCCATATGGTTTAGTTGTATTCATACTATTGGAGCTCTCCGGGGGAGTCCCTTTTTCGTCGAGGGGCCTGATTTGTTCTGCGATTGCATAAGCCCTCAGATTAAATATGTACGGCAAGGCCCATGCAGTGAGATCGTAGGAGAGTGAATCCGAGGCTTTGCTGTCGGGTTCGAAGAGTACCTGTACGAGCCGCGATTGAGGCTGGTAAGAACTCACCAGTATATCACCCTTTTCAATAGTCACTTCGCTCTCCTTATTTTTCAAATAGTCAAAACCCCTGTATTTTTTACCTGTGTTTCCCGAATAGGCATACCTTATCTGGTTTTTTTCAAGCAAGCTCAACAAACTCCCGAGATTTGATTTCTCATTCGATCCCTTAATGATGACTGACTTATATCTGAAAGAAGGTTTTTCCCTGTTCTCAGAAAAGAAATTGTTAAATTCAGTGATCAGCTTTTCACTGTTTTCGTATGATACTTTTAACGTAGCCATTGTTGACAGGAAATGGCCTTCAATTCTTTTTTCAAGGGTCAAAGTATCACCGGATTCCCGTTTGTAGGCCAGGCCTGAATACCCCCCGCCTCCCTGTTCAAATGTAAAACCCATTGCTCCGTTGAAAAGCGGCCATGTATCACCGAAACTCGGACAGAAAAGGTCATAATTTTCCTTTGTGAAATAAAGTCTTGAAATTTTATCGAATAATTCCGCACTCCCTTTGCCCATAAGTTTATGGAATTCATGCTGCCATGTGGTTATTACCTCATGCCATGGTTCGGCTCCCGGGGCGAAAAAGAAAGTTGATTCAGCTCCCATTTCGTGAAAATCTGCATAAACCTGGGGCATGAACTGATTATAGAGAGCTATGCGTTGAACGGTCTCCGATTGTGTCTGCCATGCCCAGTCACGATTGAGATCAAACATATAATGGTTCGTTCGTGATCCCGGCCAGCCCTGGTTATGCTCCCATGAATTGCCGTCGGGATTTGAAAGCAGATTTTGAGCGTTTCGGAACCTGCCGGAATATAGATCCCGCCCATCGGGATTCTGGCACGGATCGATCACTATGATGCACGAATTGAGCCAGTCTGAGACGCCATCATATGAACCCGTCACAAGCGTATAAAGTGCCTTCATTGCTGTCTCCATTCCGGCAGCTTCATTACCGTGCACGTTATACCCCAGCCAGATAAAAGGTATCTGTTTGCTTGTGAACCTTCCATCGGTCAATCCTGTTTTGACAAGATTGTTCACCCTGTATTCCTCAAGATTAGCAATGTTCTCTTCACTCGAAACAATGCACACTCCAAGGGGTCTTCCCTCATAGGAGGTCCCATACTCACGGTATTCTGCAAGCGGTGATCTGTCGGCAACATATCTGAAATATTCAATAGCCCTGTGATGGAATGTAAACTGAGTCCCAAGCCTGTAACCAAGAAATTCATCAGGGGAGGCAACTGTTTGTTCATAGGCATCAGTAAACAGCACCAAAGCGCTGCAGATCATGATCAGGATTCGTTTCATTGAAGTACTCTTAAAAATAATAGGCTAATATAATCTTTTTGCAACTGCCAGCTTGAAAATTCTTATTTTTGCTCCCCTAAGACGAATTTAGAATATACAAATATTCCATTATGAAAAAGTTGTCTACCCTGAATGTTCTGATCATTCTTTTATTATGCGTTCAGTCAATCAACAGTAAATCACTCGCCCAGATGCCGGTACGACCCAGCAGCCCGTTTCGTATAACCGGCTGGGTTGATGATACCCACTACCTGTTCCAGACTCTTGATGACAACAAAAGACCAGTCACAAGGAGCGTTGATATCAGAACCGGCAGGAGTGTAGATGTGGTCCCTGCAAAAACGGAAATGGAACTGCTTTCGGGATCACTTCCCGCGGGAATCACGATCGGGACTAATGATGCTGTCAGCCCGGATTTCCGGCGCGTAGTTTTCGCGAAGGACAATGATCTATATTATTTTTCAATTGGAGATAAGGAACTGCGCAGGCTGACGAATGATACAATTCCTGAAGTTAATGCACGGTTTTCCCCTGATGGAAGAAGGATAGCTTATACCAGGAATAAAGACCTTTATATTTTTGATCTCGCAGTCAATAAAGAGATAAGACTTACCTTTGATGCTTCTGACAGGATATACAACGGCTATGCATCATGGGTTTACATGGAAGAGATACTGGGCAGGGCAAGCCGGTATGCCGCCTTCTGGTGGTCGCCTGACGGAAATAAACTGTCATACCTGAGAACTGACGAAAAGGATGTTCCGTTATTTACCCTGAACAGGCTCGATGAGGCCGATGGAATTCACGGCCTGCTCGAACAGGTTCCCTACCCGAAAGCAGGAGATCCGAATCCTATGGTTAAGATGGGAATTGCTGATATTGCCAGTGGAAAAACTACCTGGGTAAAAACCGATTATAGTGTTGATCAGTATATTGCATGGCCATTCTGGACACCTGACAGCAGGAAGCTGGCTATCCAGGTCGTGAACCGCGACCAGAATGATATTAAAATCATACTGGCTGATCCTGCAACCGGAGATTTTACGGAGATATACAATGAAAAAAGAAAAACCTGGGTTGAATTTTATGAAGACATTTATATAATGGAGAACGGCTCAGGTTTCATTGTGAGAAGTTACAGAAATGATTGGGAGAACCTGTATTTTTATGGCTGGGATGGGAAGCTGATCTCCCGGATCACGGATTTTAACTGGAGGGTAAACGAGATATCCAGGGTGGACGAAGCAGCAAAAGTGGTCTATTTTACGGGTACCGGACCTGAATCGACCGATAACCATTTCTTCAGGATCGGACTTGATGGGAAAAATCTTCTGCAGGTTACAAAAACCGAAGGAACTCACAACGTAAGTATTTCTCCGAAAGGCAGTTATTTTATCGATACCTGGAATAATATTAAAACTCCTGGTTCAATTATTGCGTATGACAGGAAAGGAATGGAAATCAGGACTATCCATAAGTTTGAAGAACCGGTGTTTGACGCCTCCATAAATGCAAGAGCTGAATTATTCAGGATCAAAACTTCCGACGGTTTATTCGATATGCCGACAATCATAACCTATCCTGTTAAGTTTGATGAGTCAGGGAAATATCCGGTGATATTTACAATTTACGGTGGTCCGAATTCAAAGAATATCGCATCGAACAGATGGCAGGGAGGGAATGCCTCATGGTATGCCCAGAATGGTATCATCACGATCACTGTCGACCATCGTGGTTCGGGACATTTTGGGAAGGCAGGGCTTGATTATCTCTACCGGTCACTTGGGAAATGGGAGATCCTCGACTATGAAGATGCAGTAAAATGGTTACAGTCAAAACCTTTTGTTGATCCTTCAAGGATGGGCATCACAGGCAGCTCTTACGGCGGTTATATGACATGCCTGGCGCTTACAAAGGGCGCGGATTACTGGACTCACGGGTTCGCGGGGTCATCGGTTACCGATTACAGGTTGTACGACAATATCTATACTGAGCGCTTTATGGACACACCCCGGGATAATCCTGAGGGATATAAGGATGGATCTTCCCTTACATGGGCAAAGAACTACAAGGGGAATCTCTATATGACTCACGGTGATATGGATGATAATGTCCATATGCAGAATTCAATTTACCTCATTTCACGCCTGCAGGATGAAGGCAAAACGTTCCAGTTCATGCTCTATCCGAACGGGCGTCACGGATGGGGAGGAGCAAAAGCCATTCATTCGAGGGCCGAGGCAAATAATTTCTGGTTGAAGAATTTCTTTGGTAAAGATTAGAAACTTAAGCCAATAACTTGAGAGTAGATATATGTTTGTTATATTAGTGTGAAATTTTTAACAATTAACTCCAAACTCACTAATATGGTAATTGGGATACTCAGGGAATCACCGGCTGAAAACAGGGTGGCAATGCTGCCCGGTGAAGTGGCCGGGCTGTTAAAACTCGGGGTTGAGGTGGTTATTGAGCAGGGTGCCGGAGAAAGAGCCTTTGCATCTGATAAGGATTACCAGGCCTCAGGCGGAAAAACATATGAAAGGAAAGAGGTCATTTCACGATCTTCCATGTTGCTTTCGGTCAATCCTCCATTAAATGATGATATAAAAACCTTCAGGGAAGGACAGGTGATTTGCTGCCTGTTAAATCCTGCTGAAAATGGTAAATGGCTTGAGCAGACCAGGTTAAACGGGCTGACAGTGCTTGCCCTTGATCTTATTCCGCGTACCACCAGGGCGCAGTCGATGGATATTCTTTCGTCGATGGGTACTGTAACCGGCTATAAGGCTGTACTTGCCGCAGCCTCAAAACTGCCTAAATTCTTTCCCATGTTTATGTCAGCTGCCGGGACAATCAAACCGGCAAAAGTTCTCATACTCGGAGCCGGGGTAGCCGGTTTGCAGGCAGTTGCCGTAGCCAGGAAACTTGGAGGTATCGTTGAGGTTTTTGATGTGCGTTCGGCTGTAAGGGAGGAGGTGAAAAGCCTGGGAGGAAAATTTATTGAAGTTGAAGGAGCCAGGGAAGATTCAGCTGCCGGGGGTTATGCTGTCGAGCAAACCGAGGAATTCAAAAAGAAGCAGCAGGAACTGATACAGAAGAGGGCTGTTGCGGCAGATGTCATCATTACAACGGCACAAATACCAGGTAAGAAGGCGCCCGTGCTTATATTAAAGGAAACGGTAGCCAAAATGAAACCCGGATCAGTGATCGTTGATATTGCTGCATCAAGTGGCGGAAACTGTGAACTGACTCAAAATGATAAAACGGTTACCGTGAATGGGATCATTATAATCGGCAAGTCCGACTTTCCTTCCGATATGCCGTCAGATGCAAGCAAAATGTTCGGGTCGAATATTATCAATCTGCTTAAAATAATGATCGATAAGAACGGGAATCTAAACCTGAACATGCAGGATGACATCATTAATTGCACAACAGCAGTGCATAAAAATGAATATGTAAGCCAGAGAGCACGGCAAATTCTTAATATAAAATAAAAGACAACATGGACAACATTCTGGATTTCATCTTGCAGCACAGGGAAGCTATATTTATCGTCATCCTTTCGATTTTCCTCGGAATAGAGGTGATCAGCCACGTACCGGCAATCCTGCACACTCCCCTGATGTCGGGTGCCAATGCAATCCATGGAGTAGTTTTAATAGGTGCGATCATCGTTATGGGGCACGCCGAAACAACCGGATCAATGATCCTCGGATTCCTGGCAGTTATCCTGGGTACACTCAATGTAGTCGGAGGGTTCGTTGTGACCGACAGGATGCTTGAAATGTTTAAAAAGAAAAAGTAATCTGACAGGTTAAATCAAATTAATTTTATCAGGATGAGCGAAATTTCAGAATTCCCTGTTGGCCTCACGATACTGGAGATTACTTATATAGTTGCATCGGTGCTTTTTATCCTCGGTTTGAAAATGCTGAGCCATCCCCTCACGGCACGAAGGGGAAATATCCTGGCCGCATTCGGCATGGGATTTGCTATCGTCGCCACAATAATCTTTCATAAAAAAGACGGGGAGCCTATTGGCAATATTCCCTGGATACTTGGCGCAATTGTCATCGGTACAATTATTGGATGGGTGATCGCCAAAAAAGTAAAGATGACAGCAATGCCCCAGCTTGTATCCTTCTTTAATGGAATGGGCGGCGCTGCTGCGGCTCTGATTTCGTTGATGGAATTTCCCCATGTAAGCCCTGATCTTATCGCAACCAGCGGAATGGCAAACGGACATGTACTTGCCATTCTTCTCGGTCTCGTAATAGGGACTGTTTCATGGTCCGGAAGCATGGTAGCTTTCGGAAAACTCGACGGCCGTATCGGTGATTTGAGGGTAAAGGCGATGAAATACGTAAATCTTTCAATTCTCGCATTGATAGTTCTGTCAGTCGTCTTCATCATGACCCGGGATGTACAGGCAAGCACTGAACTGACTCCATTTATTTATATCGTTTTTGGCATTGCAGTGATCTATGGGGTCCTGTTCGTTATGCCAATTGGCGGAGCTGATATGCCCGTTGTAATATCCCTGCTCAATTCATTTACAGGGGTTGCTGCCGCTATGGGAGGTTTCCTGTACAATAACCAGGCAATGCTTACAGGCGGGATACTTGTAGGCTCTGCAGGAACTATACTGACTATCCTTATGTGCCGGGCAATGAACAGATCGCTCTTAAACGTCATAGTGGGGGTTTTTGGCGGAGGAGGTAAATCGAATGCGGAAGCCGGAGGCACGGTGAAGGAAATTTCACTTTCCGATGCCGCAGTGTTGCTCAGCTATTCAAAGAAGGTTGTCATTGTGCCAGGTTATGGTCTTGCGGTTGCACAGGCTCAGCACGTCTGTCATGAACTTGACAAGCTTCTGGAAGAGAAGGGAGTCGAAGTGAAATATGCAATTCATCCGGTAGCGGGCAGGATGCCGGGGCACATGAATGTGCTTCTTGCAGAAGCCGATGTACCTTATGAACAGCTTATTGAAAGTGATGAGATCAATCCTGACCTGCCGAACACTGATGTTTTGATCGTTATTGGCGCTAACGATGTTGTTAACCCTGCCGCGGAAGATGATCCTTCAAGTCCGATTTACGGCATGCCGATTATCAAGGCAAGGGATGCAAAAAACGTGATAGTGATGAAACGCGGGATGGGTAAGGGATATGCAGCGATTGAGAATATGCTGTTTTTTAACGACAAGACCAGAATGTTGTTTGGTGATGCAAAAAACACTCTGCAAAGCCTGGTGAATGAGATAAAGAATTTGTAACAGGGCAAATGGTTCATTCAAAAGAAAAACTTGAACTTCTACGTAATGTTCTGAAAGAAAGAGGCGTTGATGTCTTTATAATTCCCTCGACCGATCCGCACCTTGGAGAGTACACCCCCGACCACTGGCAGATAATCAAATGGCTTACAGGGTTTACCGGTTCTGCAGGAACTGTTGTCGTATCAGATTCTTTCGCAGGCTTGTGGACTGATTCAAGGTATTTTATCCAGGCTGAACGACAACTTGCAGGATCAGGATTTGAATTTGTAAAGCCGCGGGCATTTCAAAGGAATGATTATGTTGATTTCATCTATGAAACCGTAAAGCCGGGAAATACGATTGCCATCGATGGGAGAATATTTTCAGTCTCAAGATTCCGTAGGTTGCAAAAAATGCTGAAGGGGAACCAGGTATTAATCGAACCTGATTTTGATCCCATCGTGGATCTTTGGAATGACCGGCCGGTTTTGCCTTTTTCCACAGCGTTTGATCATCTTGTCAGGTTTTGCGGCAGAGACAGATCGGTGAAGATCAGTGAAGTCCGGGAACAGATGAGTCGTCGGAATGCCGATTATCATCTTCTTACATCACCTGATGATATAATGTGGCTGCTGAACATCCGTGGCAATGACCTTAAATACAGTCCCTTGTTATTGTCTTTTGCCCTTGTGGGACATGATCAGATGCTGCTGTTTATTGATGAAGGCAAGATACCTCCAGTACTGGCAGGTGAATTTGACAGGCTTGGCATCGTCATCCTGCCATATAATGAAGCATATGAAATAACTGCAACAGTCACCGAAGGAGCCTCAGTGCTTATAAATCCGGCAACAACATCAGTAACTTTTTATAATTCAATTTCAAAAAATTCGAAAATTATTGAGGATATAAACATTCCCGCCAGTTTGAAAGCTATTAAGAACAAAACCGAAATTGAAAATATCGGAAATGTAATGGTAGAGGATGGAGTTGCACTGACCAGATTTTTCTACTGGTTTTACTGCAACAGCGGGAAACTGAAAATGACAGAAAATTCGTTGTCTGATAAGCTGCTTGAATACAGGGCTGAGCATGAAGATTTTCTGGGACAATCCTTTCCTGCAATTGCAGCATTCAATGAAAACAGCGCCCTGCCTCACTACACCCCCGAATCACAGTATGGATCGGAAATAGGGGAGAGGGGCATACTCCTGGTGGATTCAGGCGGACAATATACCGGGGGAACAACCGACATTACAAGGACAGTTCCTGTCGGCATACCATCGGCCAGGCAGAGGGAAGACTTTACGCTCGTTCTAAAGGGACATATAAACCTTGCATTGGCAAAATTCCCTTCGGGTACACGGGGCAGCCAGCTCGATTTCACTGCAAGGAAGGCCCTTTGGGAGTCAGGTATGAATTATGCTCATGGTACGGGCCACGGCGTTGGTTTCTGCCTGAATGTCCATGAGGGTCCCCAGAGTATAAGCCAGGCTGAAAATAAGACCTGCATCGAACCCGGCATGCTTACTTCAAATGAACCGGCAATTTACAGGGAACAGGAATACGGGATCAGGATTGAAAACCTGATTTTATGCTATGAGGATGAAGAGACTGAATTCGGGCAGTTTCTTAAATTTGACACTGTTTCGTTGTGTTATATTGATAAAGCATTGATCGATAAATCGCTCCTTGACCAGAAAGAAATCGACTGGCTGAACTCCTATCATTCAGAAGTCTATGACAAGCTTGGGCCTCACCTCTCTCCGGATGAAAAGATATGGCTTAAGGAAAAAACCGACCCGCTTTAATGATTCCTCTGTGTCTCTGGGTTTGTTGAAAAAGTCCTTTTTAACCGCAGAGAACGCTAAGATGTCGCAAAGAACGCAAAGCTAAAACGCATAAATTAAGCTCTTTGCGAACTTTGCGTCTTTCCTTTGCGCCCTCTGCGGTTAAAGGATTTTGACTTATTCAACAGTCCCGATCCACTGAGGTTTTTAATGTAAGACATCAACGACCTGTTTCAGGTCAATAACCGGAAATTCGGTGATCCTCAGTTTTGCACTTCCGTACGGAACCAGCTGAATGACCTCAGCTGTTCCTTCCGGCTTTACGGGACTCGGCGGCGGAATATCTGCAGAATTATTCTTTAGCGACCATCCCGGGATTTTCATTCCCCTTGTAGTTATCACCACTGCTGCATCCTTATCCCATCTGACATATTTTGCCGAGTCTGCCAACCAAATCATATCACCCCTGTCGGCAAAGGGGTACTCGCTTAACTGATTCTCGGTAACCTCAAGTCCCCTCGAAAGCCTGTTCCTGTCGATCATAAGTCCGTAGTTCCATGCACTTAACGGGTGTATCTCCCAATCAACGCTCCCTTTGTAACCAAAATTATCATACCCGATATTAACGCTTTTAAATTCTTTATCAATCCTCAAAGAAAAGTAAACAGGACCACGTAGTATGGACAGGGAGTTATTGTATCTCTCTTCGACTCTGATATCCATGGGGATATTCATAGTAATTACATCATCATCGGTCCATTTCTCGGCCAGCCTGACTGTTGAGCCTGCCTTGCCGGAAACGGTTTTGTTCCTGAATGCAATTACAACACTGTCAGCCCATCCCGGGACTCTCAGATAAACAGGGAATCTCGCCGGCTCTTTTAATTTGATCCTGAATTTCACTGAACCGCTGAACGGATAATTGGTCTCTTCGTGAATTGTTACCTCATGACCTTTTCCGGCTTTGGCCCTGACAACGCACGGGCTGTACGCGACTGCAATCAGGCCGTTGTCGTTTGTTGCCATCCACAGGCTTTCAGTGAATTTTGGCCAGCCCTGGTGCATATTGGCCAGGCAGCATGCAAAATTGGGCATCAGTCCGTAAATATTGGAATATTTCCCATTTGTGCTCCATGCTCTTTCTTCCCCATCGACCAAAACCTGGTTTGACTGCTGATCATATTGATGCGCCCACATATCGGGTGTTGTTGTACCCGGCAAAGCGTTGAAGGTCAATAATTCAAGCCTGTCCGCCAGGCCATTGTCCCCAAAAATTGCGTAAAGCTCCCCGAGCGAGTACATATATTCAACGACAGCACACAACTCAGTGCCTCTGTCAGGACTATTTCCTGAAAGATGTTCATCGCCCGAAAACCTGCCGCCGGCTTGTCCATGATTGAAATCGTACTTTCCAATGCCGTCAAAAACCGCATTCCTGAACCGTTCATCTCCTGATTGCTGGTACCACAATCCGGGATATTTAACAGCCATTGCATTATTTACAACATGAGCCGTTAGGCCTTCAGGACCCCAGTTGAGGGGAATTTTCTTATCAGCAATTGCAGCTGAATCCCATGGGAATTTTTCGTAATAGGTTGTCCAGTCTGAACTGTTTTTCTGGATCGATTCAATGACTTCAAGGATCCAGGGTTCCTTTGTCTGCCTGTAAAGCCAGTAACCGGTAACGGCATTTTCCATAGCCCTTACACCTCTCCAGTCCTTATCAGGCCAGTCGGGAGGGGTTTGGTGAAGATATCTGAAATAGTTCTTCAGCACCTCGAGTGCGCGGCTATCGTTGGTTGCTTCATAGTATTGCATAAGAACCTTATTTGCAACTGCAAGCGGCCATCTGTCAGTGTTTTTTGCAGGGCCATACCAGCCTGAATCCCTGCTGCTCGATATAATGGGTTCTAGCCAGCTGCTTGCTTTCTTTTTAAGTATTTCGTCATCCAGGAGCCATGCCAGAGGAACCAGGCCGTCGAGAAAATAGGGGCCTCTTTCCCAGGCCTCGCCTTCACCGCCCCGCCAGGATGAGTTGACGAGATCGGGCCAGAAATCATCAATATTGCCTGTAAGTCCGCCGGCCTGTGCTTCAAGCTGCGACCTGAGCCATCCTTCTGGCTTTATGGCTCCAAGCGGAAGCCTGATGTATGCGTTTTGCATCAATGGTTCGGGATTTCCCGGGTAACTGATGTTTTGGCTGTTTTCAGTGCATCCCATAAGCAATAGCATAATTACGGATAATAAAATAGAAGTTGTTTTTTTCATCTTAGTATTCTTATTTAACTGCCAGGTCCGTTAAGTTTTATCGCCCTCAGTCTCTCAGTCTCTCAGTCTCTCAGTCTCTCAGTTTCTCAGTCTCTCAGTCTCTCAGTCTCTCAGTCTCTCAGTCTCTCAGTCTCTCAGTCTCTCCCCCTCCCCCTCTCCCTTTCATTTTCTAAGGGCACTCCAGCTTTCCAGCAGATCAGGGTTTATGCTTCGGTTGATATCCGTTGCTTCGAAAATCTGAATCATGTCAAACCACCCTGTCCCTGCCCCTGGCAT
>Ga0105101_10000227_pt1 | contig 22454 bp, 14 predicted proteins | sample PPLLak21cMay2015_2_FD_87037 | JGI IMG/M metagenome (GOLD analysis project Ga0105101, IMG submission 87037) | Freshwater sediment microbial communities from Prairie Pothole Lake near Jamestown, North Dakota, USA - PPLs Lake P8 Core (1) Depth... | ecosystem: Environmental > Aquatic > Freshwater >... | reverse complement strand
CCTGTTGATATTTTCAGTGCCGTTTATAAAGCTGATCCCCCTGTTGTAGTTTTCATTCACCGCCAGATTGACCTTTATTCCCAACGGCTTTATTGGAGTCGAAAAATCAATAAATCCGCCGGCATCCCAGGCATTTTCCACATTGACAAGCGAAATGACCTGGCTGAGATTCTGATTCACCGTTCTCGCATAACCAATCCTGTCGCGCGTGTATCTCATGTTTAATCCGGTGAGCAATGTTGTAAATGAAAACTGGTCAAACAGCCACCAGGTTATTCTGCCATTATGAATATATTCAGGAGTCAGGTCCCTGTTACCGTAAAACAACGAAAGCGGATTCAGGTTATTGACCACAGGCAAAAGCTGGAATGCACGGGGTGTGCTGACAGACGTTGTGTAGTCGACCATCACCCTGCGTCCCGACCTGTAATCGTATTCCCATGAGGCTCTGGGATTAAAGTAAAAATATGGCTTCGGCCTGCCTCCGTCATTATTTAGAGTGGTATTGAATTCGCCTATATTTGACTGAAGGGCCAGTGTCAGCTGTAACTTCGCCGTGCTGAGTTTCCATGTCAGGCCAGGCCGCAGGTATCTGTCGGTTTTCATGATTGCCGGACTGAGATCATCATCGGGAATCATTCCTGTTTCGATATCCCCCTGTTCCCTGTTCAGTTCGTCGGTTGTATACCCGGCGCCCAGGGAGAGGTCAATATATGATATTTTCGTGATTTTCCTTGTCAGCGAAATACTGCCTGTATAGGTGCCTGTTTCTGACATCAGATCGAAGAATTGGTTGGTTACTTCCAGCTTGTACGGGTTAAGGTATTCTGTCCGGTTCAGAAATCTGGTATCTGAATTACTTCCCGAATAAACGGCCCTGCCCGACAGTTTAAAGACCGTCTTTCCTTCATTGAACTTCAACAGGTATGAAGCATCTGCATTGCCTGATAATCTTGATGTTATTTCACCTGAATTCCTTTCCTGGGAGTTGATCCTGACATCATTCCCAAAGCTCGACGATATTGAGCTGAATGGATTTGATGACGTATTGTACGATAATCCTCCGTTCACTATTACGCTCTGCTTTTCGCCTATCCTTTTCCTGAGCCCCAGATTGAGTCTTTGAGTGGTGTCTCTTTTCACCTCATCCCTCTCCTCATCGATAAGGAAGGAGCCGTCAGGGACATAGTTACGGATTGCAGAAGTTTCGAACAGTTTCCTTCGGGAACCATTTCCGAGATAGCTCATAAAGAACCTGTCGTTATCAGGATTCGAGACAGAAAAGTTCAGTCCTGCCGCTCCGTTCGATCCGAAGCCGAATACAGGCTGGCCAAAATTAACCGGAAAATTCGATTCACCGCCAATTGTTACATGCCCGTCACCCGATGAAAAGCTGGCAGGACCGCCGCTGAAATTAATATAATCTCCGAGCGAAAATCCAAACTGGTTGACGTTATTGTACATCCCGATTGCTGCAAACTGGGTTTTTTCAGTGAACCTGTAGACTTTTCCGCTCGCTGCAACACGCTTGTCTGTTCCGGCACCCCCCTGGACATCACCAAACACACCATTTTTCTTATCCTTATCGAGGATAAGGTTGAGCGTCGGATCACGTATGCCGTCATCTATTCCGGTGAACTTCGATTCATCAGTCTGCCTGTCGAAAAGCTGAACCTTGTCAATGGCTTCGGCCGGCAGGTTTCTTGTTGCAACTTTGGGATCACTGCCGAAGAACTCTTTCCCGTCGACCAGCACATTGCCGACATCCTCACCCATCGCCTTTATGTTCCCGGCCCTGTCAACCTCAAGCCCCGGAAGTTTCTTTATCAGATCCTCCGCAACACCATCCGGCTTAACCCTGAATGCCCTGGCGTCAAATTCAATTGTATCCTTTTTGATCCTCATCGGGATCCTGTCGGCAGAAACCGTGACTTCATCAATATTGAAAACTTTGGGGACCATTATTATGGATCCTGCATCATCTCCGGTCTGCAAAGGCATTTCAATGGTGCGGTAAAGCGTATTGAATCCCAGAAGCGACACCTGCAGCAAATAGTTCCCTTTTCTGATATTCCTCATCTCAAAACCTCCGTTGTTTCCGGAAACTGAAAAGTAAAGAAGCGTCGAATCGGCAGGATTCAGAAGGACAACAGTTGCTGAAGCCAGTGGCTGGGCCTTTTCATCAAGTATATCACCTTTCAGCATAAAGTTCTGTCCGTAAGCTGCCCCGCAAATTGCCATAAAGGCAATAATTAACACTCTTCTCATGAGAAATATTCCTAATGCTGTTTAATGACAATCCTCATCCGGGAACCACCTTCCGGTCCGCCCTCCTCTATACCCATCTCCTTCATCTTTTCCGCAACAATTGTTTTGTACTCCTCTTCAGTAACCTTTTTACCGTCCTTTGGCTTCTGGAGCCTGATCTCACCTGGATCAACAGCCACTATTGACTTCGCGGTAAATGTCCGCTGACCGTCATTGAAGTCGACCTCAAGGATCATCCCCGGAAGGTTGCACAATCCGGCCGGCCCGCTGCTGATACTGATTGAAGGTGCAAACCAGGCAACGGTCTTTTTCCCGGCGGTGTCGAGCCTGATCGCCTCTGCACACGGGAATCCCTCTATAACCTTCTGATTGCCGGTGACCTTCCAGTTTGATTCGGGGAACTCCTTTTCTACCAGGAAGATCCTGTTCATAAAATCCACATGGTCAAGACTCTTTTTGTTTTTCAAGTCGGTGAAGATCTTGTTTTCAGCCGAAACAACCATCCTGAACCTCACAGTGCCTCCATCGCTGTGCTGCGAAGACATCTCTTCCTCAGGATTGCTGTTACCATCCTCGAAGAGTGTAGCCTCTTCCGTAAATGTTAAGATCTTCTCCGCTATCCGCTCTTTGGGCAGCATACCTTCCATGTGGGATACATCGCCCTCGATAATGATATCGAGTTTAACTTTTTCTTCATAGGTTATTTTACCTGAAGTGAGCACTTCAGACTTATGTTCCTGCCCGCGGGCAGTAATCGCAAATAATGCCAGTGTCATTAAAAAAATTACTGATTTCATAAGGTGAGATTTTTTCTTCAAAAATATCCGCTCTAAAGCATAAACTGAGTTAATAAAACAGTAATTGAGGTTAATTAAGGTTAATGGGTGTCAATTGGCTCACTGGTGTAGTTATATTTGTAAAGAGTTATTTAAATAAAGTTGCAGGTTGCAGGTTGCAGGTTGCAGGTTGCGGGTTGCGGGTTGCAAAAAGACGAAATAGCAACCAGTAACAAGCAACTGAAATCAAGCAACTTAGAGTTAAATATGAAAGGCATAAACAAACATACCAGGGTTCTGATCCTGATGATCGCCAGTCTTCTCCTGCTGACTCTCTTTGTATTGCAATGGCTCCGTTCACAGTACCGGGGTGAGAAGGAGAGACTGGTAAATGATTTGAATGAATTCTACATCGATGCCCAGGATGAGATTGTTGACACAATGCTGTTCAGAAGTTATGTCAGCCCGGTACTTAGAACAGAAAGGCTCGGAAGGAACCAGCGTTTTATAACCCTTGATGACACTTCGGTAAATGGCACGGGATTCGTTTCAGATACCACACCGGTTACCGGTTTTGTCAAATGGAAGGGTACAAAGGGCAACATAACCGTGAGGGTGGAACACGGACCTGACTCCGGCGTCCGCTTACCAGATACCGTTAAGATCAGAAAAATAAACGACGACATGCTCCTGCGAAGTGTACGGTTGATAGTGTCGCATTCAAATGACAGCTCCGGCGGGGGATTGCCCGAAATGGCGGATATTGCCCTGAGTCCCGATTCAGCGGTCTTCAAACAGCATTTCAGTCAAAAGCTGGAAGGTGCGGGTATGAACTTCTTTCTCACATGGGAAGAAAAGAAGCCGGCATCAGCCCACAGGCATCAAAAGTCAGAACTTAATCTGAATCCGCTTAATCCCTTTGCCTTACCTGCGGTTTCCGTGACACGTTTTAACGGGTACCTGGCGGGAAGGATCATGCCGCAGGTGCTCTTCGGACTTGTTCTTATGATCGTTACAGCCCTTGCATTCAGACTCTCCTACAGGAGCATCCGCGAAATCATAGTTCTGAACGATCTGCGGAATGAGTTTATAAGCAACATGACACATGAGCTTAAAACTCCTGTTGCCACTTTGAGTGTCGCACTTGAATCGCTCGCGAAGTATAATATGAAAGATGAACCCGCGGTCATGGAGGATTATCTTAAGCTGGCGTCCCTTGAAACAAAAAGACTTGAGGACCTGATCAACAGGATACTCGATCACTCAATGCTTGAGCAGAACGGACAGCCGCTTAATCCTGTTCTCACCGATATCAATCTGCTTGTGCAGGAAGTCGCCGGGATAATGCAGCAAAGGCTTGAGAAGGAGGGTAAACTGGAGTTCCTTCCATCAGATGAAACACTAACTGCAATGGCTGATCCGCTTTTTCTTAAGGGAGTGCTTGTAAACCTGGTGGACAACAGCATCAAATATTGTGACAAGGTTCCGTTAATCAGTATAGTGACACGAAAAGAGGAGGGCTTTGCTGTGATAGGGGTAACCGATAATGGACCTGGTATACCGCCTGAATATCAGGGGAAGATCTTTGAAAAGTTCTTCAGGCTGCCCACCGGAAATGTCCATAATGTAAAAGGGTATGGCCTGGGACTCAGCTTTGCATTGCTGGTCATGAAACTACATAAAGGGAGCATAGCAGTCAGAAATAATGACCCAGGTTGTTCTTTCACACTTAAAATACCGGTTGCCTGATGCCTCAATCAAAAGTATACTATGTCGAGGATGAGCAGTCGCTTGGGAAGATCGTGCACGATACGCTTGAGAAACAGGGATATGATGTACAATGGGAGACCGACGGGGCCAGGGTGATATCATACCTTGAAAAGAATAAACCCGACATCTGCGTGCTCGACGTTATGCTTCCCGGGATCGACGGGTTCAGCCTCTGCAGAACTATCAGGGAAATATACCCCCGGCTTCCTGTAATCTTTCTTACAGCTAAAACCGATACTTCAAATCTTGTAACAGGATTTGAATCAGGAGGGACCGACTATATAAAAAAACCATTCAGCATAGAAGAGCTGATAGCAAGGATTGAGAACCAGATGAACCTGGCAAATGGCAGGGTACCTGTGGGTGAAATCTCTGAGCGGGCATGTATCGGAACTTATGTTTTTGAACCCGGCAGGTATGAGCTTCATTCTCCCGGAAGAACCATAAGGCTGTCGAACAGGGATATGCAGGTTCTAAGGATGCTTCATGCAAACAGGAACAGCGTCACTTCGAGGAAAGATCTCCTGATGGCAATATGGGGCGACGATTCATATTTCAACTCGAGAAACCTGGATGTTTACATTAAGAAGCTCAGGGTTTATTTTTCTGAGGATCCGTCAATCCAGATCATTACCCTTAAAGGGAACGGGTATGTGTTCCTGATTCCCTGAAAGTTTACCCCCTGCCCACTAAAAGGGGAGTGCAAATCATTCGTATGTGATATTCCCTTTTTAACTAAAGTTCCGGCAGATTATACATTTTCCTTGTCTCGCAGGTCTCAAGGAACTCCTTCTCAAATTGTTCCCTGTCCTCAATTATTGAATAAAAGCTCTCAAGGTATCTGATATTCTCCCTCCTGGTGGCCTTCGAAATGAGCTCCTGGCCGTCAATAATGGATTCAAACACAGGCTTCAGCTTCCTGTAAAAATCAAACGTCCTCTTAAACTCATCATCTGTGTAACATAATCCCTTGTAAACCCTTCGTGTACTCAGGTATTCTTCCGAAACGATCCTGGGACGTGTATAGCTGGCGTCAATCAGCGCGGCGAAGTCAAAATCGTAAGGAACTACCCAGGGCGCTTTTGTGGTATCCTGAGGCTGAATTATCACGATATTCCTTCTTGATGTAATAAACCAGTCCTTGTTGCCTATCAGGTATTCGAAAACTGACATCCTCATGAAGTTTTCCCTGTCAAGGTCAAAAGGCGTGTGAAAAATGTTCTTTTTAAAGGCATTGTTACGTTTGGCCACATGGTCTTCATCCTCAATAAAGAAGCTGTGTCTCTCAAACAATTCCTTCCCTGAGTATGTATCAAAGTACCGGATCTTAACGAGCCTTACCTTCATGCTCATATCGGTAACCTCGTTATACATCCTGTAAATTACATACTCCTCAACCACGTCTTCTTCCCTCTGGCAGGGAGTAACCAGCTTCAGCTTGTCCTGGTTGTGGAAAATCGTATTTTTAACTTCTTTTTTCTTAAAGTTCAACAGCAGTGGGGGAAAGGAACACATTTCGGGATCGCGGCGAAAATCGCCCCTGGCCCTTACTTTAACTGAAAATTTTTTGGTTTTCCCATCGGGCGAGCGGTATATCAGTTTGCCATCGTGCGATTCCGGGTCATCCGCCGTATCAGCCATGATTTCCGTAAAATTCGATCTCAGTTCCAGGTTCAATACCTCATCGGACAGGAACAGGGTATCAGGATCATCCGCGGCCACCGGTACTGAAAACAATAAACAGGCCGTAAGAATGAGGGAGGCTCCGGAAAATACCGGCTTTAATGACGTTATCATATTCATTGCGATTGTCACTATAAAATTAGCATTTTAACGGTTACAAGGGGAAATATTTACGGTGAATTTAAGAGGTAAGCGGAAAAAGAAAGACTATTTTTCATCATACTCTGACACTCTTCCAGTTTCCCCTTCTGAACAGCCACAAGGTTGCGAGACCAGCAGATGTTTCGGCAAAAAAGACTGCCCAGAATACACCGGTATAGCCCCAACCGAGAGTGATGGCAAGAAGATAAGCAAGAGGTATCTCAATCAGCCAGAAAAAAACAAGATTTATTTTTGTTGGTGTCCTGGTATCTCCCGCGCCGTTGAAAGCCTGTGTTGTGACCATCCACCAGGCATAAACAAAGTAAGAGAAGGACAGTATACGCAGCCAGGTTGCACCTATATCCCTGACAGCCCTGTTGTCAGTGAAAAAATCCATCAAAGTTGTGTTAAAGGCAAAGTATACAACCGAGATACCGATCAGGAAGATCATATTATAGAATCCTATCTTCCATACTGACAATTCGGCCCGGTCGGGGTTTTCCGCACCAAGGTTCTGACCTACAAGCGTGGCAGCTGCATTCGACATCCCCCAGGCCGGCATTAAAGTGAACATCATTATCCGCAGTGCTATTGTGGCACCGGCAACAGCCTCAGAGCTGATGCCGGCAAGTATCCTCATCAGGAATATCCATGAAGTCATTCCGATAATGTTCTGACCTATTCCTCCCAAGGAGGTGCGGATTATGTTCATCACGACTTTCCCTTCAGGTTTTAACTGGGAAACCAGAACGCGGATGTGCTTTCCACCCCTGAACAGGATCCAGAACTGCATACCGACAGCTGTCGCCCGACCTATATTAGTTGCAATTGCGGCTCCCTCAATACCAAGTCCGGGGATTGGTCCCAGACCGAAGATAAACAAGGGGTCAAGAACTATATTGATTGCGTTTGCGACCAGGAGAACCCTCATAGCTGTTGCAGCATCGCCTGCTCCCCGGAAGATTGAGTTAATGACGAATAACAGCACAATTACAATGTTTCCTCCAAGCATCCATTGCATATAACGGTACCCGTTATCGAGCACCCACTGATCAGCACCCATAAGTGCGAGCAATTCCTTTGAAAAGAAAATACCGGCAAATGCAAACGGAATGGAGCAGAGGAAGCCCAGAAAAACAGCCTGAACGGCTGTCCGCCCTGCAAGTTCCCTGTTCTTTTCACCGATCCTTCTTGCAATAATGGCTGTGACGGCCATTGAAAGCCCCATCGCTATCGAATAAAGCAGATACATGTACGTCTCCGTCAGTCCGACAGCTGCAACAGCAGAGGCTCCGAGCTTTCCGACAAAAAAGATATCCACCAGCGCAAAAGTGGACTCCATGACCAGCTCAAGCATCATTGGAATGGCAAGGAGCACGATGGCTTTATTCAGGCTTATCGTTGTGTAATCGGCTTCCGTGCCCCTGATGGCTTCCTTTATATCGGACCATAAAGACCTCTTTACCAGCCGGACCGGAAGATCCGCGCTGGTTCCGGTGATAATTGTTTCATCCATAACCTGCCATTGACTTATATACTTTAACAAAACCGGATTAAAAATGTTGGGGAGTGGTTTTCAGGGTGAAGTGGACAGATGGAAGAGGTCGTCGGGTGAGTACGCGGATTTTTCGTGGGAAAGACTGTGCGACTAATCAGGTATCTGGAAGAAACTTATACACCACAACTATACTTTTTTTACCCATATAGTCTTAACATTAACAAACTCCCTGATTCCGTGAACTGAAAGCTCCCTGCCGTAACCGGAGTGCCTTGTGCCGCCAAAGGGCATACGCGGATCAGATTTTACAAGACCATTGATGAAAACCGCACCATCGTGGAATTTGGGAACAAGTTCCCTTGCCCTGTCCAGATCACTTGTAAACAATGTAACTCCGAGGCCGAAAGTTGTCTTCCCGGCGAGTGCAATCGCTTCTTCCGTATTATCAACAACTGTAATGGGAGCCACCGGACCAAAGACCTCTTCATCGAACAGCGGCATCCCCGGAGTAACATCAACAACAACAGCCGGCTGAAAAAATGCCTTGTCCCTCCGGCCGCCTGTGATTACCCTTGCACCCATTGAAACAGATTTCCTGACCTGTTCTTCCAGTATTTCGACCTGCTTAATGGTGGCAAGGGGCCCGATGTCAGTATCCAAATCCGCAGGATCGCCTGTTTTTAGTTTGCCTGTTCCCTCCAGGAATAATGAAATGAATTTTTCACTTATTTTTTTATGAATAATGAACCTCTTTGCCGAAATACAACTCTGTCCGGCATTCTGAAAGCGGGCTTTTATACCTGTCTCAACTGCTTTTTGAATATTTGCATCCTCAAGCACCACAAAGGCATTGCTTCCACCAAGTTCGAGAAGTGATTTCTTCAGGCTGTTGCCGGCAGCTTCAGCAACCCTCTGTCCGGCAACCGCACTCCCTGTCAGAGAAACAGCCTTAACGACATCATGTTTTATAACCCTGTCAACCCTAGCTGATCCCAGAACAAGGTTAGCAAAGACGAAGGGAGGAAATCCGGCCGCCGTAAAGACCTCTTCAATCTTCAGGGCACAGATCTGGATATTTGAAGCGTGCTTCAGAAGGATAGTATTCCCGGCCATCAGGGTTGGAACAGCGAACCTGAATACCTGCCAGAATGGGAAGTTCCATGGCATTATTCCGAGTATGGTACCCAACGGTTCATAAGTCACATAACTTATGTCGGCATCTGTTTCAACTGGTTCAGACCGGAGGAATTGTGCGGCATTCCTGGCATAATAATCACATGCCCATGCACATTTCTCGATCTCAAGCTTCGATTCTGCAAGTGGTTTACCCATCCCGGCGGTAATCGATAGCGCATATTCTTTTATGTTCTTTCTAAGGATCACCCCGGCTTTATCCATAAGTGAAGCCCGTTGCTCAAAGGATGATTTTTTCCATCTTCCAAAAGCTTCGTCTGATCTTTCTAATATATCTTCCACCTTCCCGTCGGGGTACTCTTCAAATTCCCCTATTACTTCGCCTGTATAAGGGTTAATGCTTTTCAGGATCATGATACTGTTTAATTAATATGGAACTAAATTAATTAAACAATAGCATATCAGGAAAGGTTTGCCATTTTATAGTTTTCTGCTTTGTAAACCTGAACTCAGGAAGGATCTTTACTCCACCTTCAGCGCTGATGCCGGATTAATGCACGATGCCCGGTATGCCTGAAAACTGACGGTGAGCATTGCAATGACAACCGCCCCGGCTGCAATCAGTACAAAAACAATCGCATTCATGTCGATCCTGTATGCAAACTGCTTCAGCAGACTCTGAACAATGATCCAGCCCACGGGGACGGCCAGTACTATTGAAACAATTACCAGGACAAGGAATTCTTTTGACAGGGTGTACATGATAACCAGCTGATCTGCCCCCATCACCTTCCGGATGCCAACCTCATTTGTCCTTCGCTGTGCTGAATAGGATGCCAGCCCGTACAAGCCGAGGCAGGCAATAATAATCGCAAGTATTGTAAAATATTTCAACAGACCTGACAGCCGGATCTGCGACCTGTACAGATTCTCATACTCCCGGTCAACAAAATTATACTCGAGGGGATATTCAGGCAGGATCTCCTTCCAGACTTTTCCGACCGATTTAATCGACTCCGTAACACTCCCGGGGGTTAGCCTGATCAGAATCATATTAAGGTTTCCCGGTCCGGTCAGTGCGAATGCCATAGGCTCAATGGGTTGATCCGCACCCTTAAAATGAAAGTTTTTCATCACTCCCACAATCCTTCCGTTTAATCCCATAAACCTGAAGCCCATTCCGACGGGATCATCAATCCCCATTACCCTTACTACCTCTTCATTTATAAGAAAATTTCCGGTGGTATCCTGAGCCATATCCGAAGGGAACTCCTGCGAGAAATCGCGCCCGGATACCATTTCCATCTTTAAGGTTTTGATATAATCATAATCTACACGGTTAGTCCCTATAAGGACATTCTTATCAGGATCTTTACCCTCCCATCTGGCGCCTCCGGAATTACTGCCCATCACAACAGGATTCCATGTTGAAGCTGTTACTCCCTGGATCAGTGTTTCTTTCTCCAGCTCCTTCTTCAGTGAATAGTATTTCGGTCTCATTTGCTCAGACATCTGGATTGAAATAAGGTTCTCCTTTTCATAGCCAAGATCTTTTTCGAGCAGGAATTTCAGCTGGAGATACAGGAAAACCGCTGCTATTCCGATCAGCATCGAAAGTGTGAACTGGATCACTACCAGAATCTGCCTCAACCTGCCATTCCCTTTTCCCGAAGCCGCCGAGCCCTTTAGTACAACTACAGGCTTGAAAGAGGAGAGGTAGAAAGCGGGGTAAATTCCTGATATTAGCCCGGCTAAAAGTCCGGTTGCAACAAACCCGATAATGAACTTAGCGTGGAAGAGGTCGCCCAGGCTGAAATTCTTGCCTGAGACATTATTGAAAATGCCCAGGAAAAGTCCTACAAGGATGATTGCAAAAACCATGGCTGCCGCCACAAGCATAAGCGATTCAAGCATGAATTGGACTATCATTGATGTCTGACCCGCTCCTGCAACCTTTTTTATGCCTATCTCCTTACCTCTGGCTGCCGCTTTCGCAGTCGACAGATTGATAAAGTTTATGCAGGCAATAACTATAACAAAAATTGCTATCAGGGTAAAAATATAAACAACCGTTATCGCACTCTTACTTTCCGTGAAACCAAATTGCTGATGCAGGTGGATATCAAGCAGGGGGAACAGCATGTACTTTGTCGTAATCTGAGGGACATTCTCAAGAACAACATCAGTCAGTTTCTTGTCAACAGGCTTGATGTCCGATCCCTTTGCGAGCTGAACATATGTAAAAATCGAATTACTATCCCACCCATTATAAACAGCTCCAATTTCATACAGATACGAAAAAGGGATTATTCCCTCAAAAGTGAACATTGAATTTTTTGGAAGGGTTTTCATAACCCCGGAAACTGTAAACTGTAAATTGTTTTCAAGAGTAACGGTTTTGCCAATGGGGTTTCCGTCCCCAAAATATTTACGGGCCAGTTTTTCGGAAAGGATTATGGAATGGGGATTGCTTAACGCCGTGGCCGGATCTCCAAGCAAAAGAGGAAGTGTGAACATCTTCAGGAAACCTGAGTCGGCTGCAATTATTGATGATTCAAAAAAAACCTTGTCTTCATACCGGAACAGTATCCTGGGCAGCCAGGGATGAACACGGGTCTGTTCGGTTATTTCAGGGATCTTTTCCTTCCAGACAGGTCCGGACGGGTATGGAGTCACAGTTACATGATAACGCTCGCCGGAATAGAACTGGTCCTCCTCGACCCGGTAAATATTTTCAGCGTATATATTGAATTTCTCATAGCTCAGTTCATCCTGTACCCATAAAAGTATCAGCAACGAAGCGGCTAATCCGATTGCCATACCGGTAACGTTTATAAAAGTAAATCCCTTGCTTTTTGAGATATTCCGTACAGCGATTCGGAAGAAGTTGCGGATCATCGTATTTGAGGTTAGTTTAGGTAAAGACGAGTTTTTTGATCCTTCGCTGCAATCCCTGTAACAGTTCTTTCCTGAGGTGAGTTTCCTGGTTCCCGGTAAGTTATGGATTGATACCGGGTTCAGGATTCAATTGGCATTGATCTCCTGCATCATTGAACCATTGTCAATTTCCCTTTCCCGCTTTTCCGATTCCATTTTACCGAATTTATAGGAAAAGCTGATACCAAACGAGCGGAACGGTAAATCCCGCGTTCTTGTCGAGGTGGAATTTTCGGTGGTAATGGTAGTAACCTGCCGTATGCTTCTGCTGAATGCATTTGTTGCAGTAAATCCGAAACTGGCATTTTGATTCAGAAACCTTTTTCTGAAAGCAAAGTTGTAAATGAAGAATTGCGGCTCCCTGCCCTGAATTCCCCGGCCACCCGAACGGTAGAACCCAAATAATTCAAGAACCAGGTCCTTTGGCAATTCATAAGTTGCGTTCAGGTTAAGCCTCGTCCTGAATCCTGTCGATAAACTCCCGGCACTCAGATTGCTGGCAATATATGTGTGGAATACCATAAGGTTTCCGCGCAGGCTTAATTTGGAAGTGACAGGATAGGAAATGAAGGTGCTGAAGCCGGAATTGTATTCCTTACCAATATTTTGAACGGTTGTAACCGAAACATTCGAATAAACAGAATCACCGATCGTGTATTCGGGATAGAAAACCGTGACATCCTCAATTTCCCCGGTATTCATCCGCTCCGTTAATGCCAGGCGGAGATTGCCCCCCTTTTTAAAACCGGTGCTGAAGCTCAATTCGATATTATTCCCTATTTCCGGCTTGAGGAAGATATTGCCCGTTGTTATATTGTATGGATCACTCCTGTTTATGAAAGGATTGAGTTCTCCGTAATCCGGACGTTCAATTCTTCTGCCGTAGGAGAGCTGGAGGGAATTCTTTCCTCCAAAGTCATGCGATACAACAATGGAAGGTACCAGCGTGCCATATGACGGGACCGAAGTATTTGGGAATTTAATGTCTGCAAAGGTGTATTCATACCTCAACCCGGGTTTAAGATCCAAAAATCTTAATAATTTGAAATTTGTGGTAAAATATCCGGCATAGATCATTTTGAGATACTTTAAATTGTACGACTGAAGCGGATCAATTGTATACTCGTTGTCGGAGGGTGAGAAAACACTTACATCAGCTATGCTGGTGAGATTTTGATAAGTGGCCTTGATGCCTGTTTCAATAAGAAGGCTGTCATTCACCGGAAGCACATAATCGACGGCCAGCTCCATCTGATTATCGATACCGGGATTATCGCTCGACGAGCCCTTGTACGGGTTGGCCTCTCCAGTATAAAATTCTGCCTGGTTATAACTGGAACCCGGTCTCCCGTAACTGGAACTCAGCAAGATTCCCAATTCATGTTTTTCCCTGCCAAAATTCCTTCTATAATCGAGGCTCCAGTCAACTGATCTGAACTTTCTGCGGCTTTCGGAATTCCGTTCTGTGAAGATCTCGAAACTGTTATTTCCTGAAAGATCACTCATCAAAAGCTCCTGACCGGTAAGGCCTGAACTGCTGAAGTTGAATTGATTGTAACCCACGGAGCCTGTCAGGTTATCGCGTTTTGAGATATCCCATTCGAATCCGGCGCCTGAGCGAAAGCCATTTCTAACAAAATAGTTGGTCCCTTCCTGAAGCAGGCTGGTAATTACTCCTGCCGCAGTGTCGGTGGTTTCACGCAGATTTGAGAATGACCCGTCGGATCTCAACCTCCAGTTGCCGCTGAAGAATGCGTTGAGGCCAAAGTTGTTATTCTTCCTGCCGAGATTTGCCGAACCGTTCTCCAATCTTGTCCCGGCTGATAAATTCACATTACCGGCAACTCCCTTCATTTTATTATCCTCGAGGATAATGTTTATGACCCCGCCTGTTCCCTGCGCTTCGTACCTGGCTCCTGGATTTGTTATTGCCTCAATGGTCCTGATCTGGCTGGCAGGGATCGAAGCCAGCGCATCGGAGAGGCTGTTGCCGAATACGGTTGAAGGTTTTCCGTTGATCAGGAACCTTATGTTTGAATTCCCCTGCAGTTCAACATTCCCATCCACATCGACTGTAACCTGAGGGACCTTCTTCAGCACATCTATGGCTAATCCCCCCTGGGAAGTGATGTCACTGGAGACATTGTAAATAATCTTTCCGACTTTGTTTTCAATAACCGGCTTGTCACTTGCAACCGTGACGGCTTCAAGGGTAAGCATAGAGGGTGAAATACTTATTGTTCCAAGCGAAACCTGCTGCCCGGCACCATCAATAGTAATTCCTTTCAGAGTGGATTTCTCATAGCTGATATGATCAACTTCGATCGTGTATGTACCAACAGCTATATCAAATATTTTAAACTCTCCTTCGGAATCGGTAAGCGAACCGGTTATCACCTTTCCCGTTTCCTCCCTGATTACTGAAACAGTGGCATATTCGACTGGTTCCTGCGTGGATTGTTCCGTAACCTTGCCGGAGATTAATGTCCTTTTATCCGGTTGAGCCAATGCCATCGGATACATCAGGAAAAATAATGCTATGATATTTAGTAATAACTTCATATCGGACAGACAGAAAAAAGACATTACGTAAAAAGGTGAACAGTTAATAAATAATAATGTTGAAAGAGATTTGAAAATTTGTAATTGTTTGGATATATTTTCCCTCCTGAACCGTTGTCCGACAAAACTTTTTGCGGGTTACTATTGTTCTGTTAACAACATATTTCCAATTCCAAAATCAAAAAATCCTGCAGATGATAAAGTTACGGGAATCGCCCCTTGAAATCAGCAAGGAAGAGTTCAGGAAAATAGGCTACCTGCTTATTGATTCGATCTCAGATTTTATTGAATCAATTGATAATAAACAAGTAACTACCGGTGAGTCACCCGAAGAGATCAGGCAAATAATCGGAACCTCATCCCTGCCTGAAGCGGGTTCTTCCGCGGAAGAAATTCTGACAAGAGCTTCTGATTTATTGCTCAACCATTCACTGTTGAGCGGTCATCCAAAATTTATGGGTTACATCACATCCTCTCCCGCTCCCATCGGCGCACTGGCTGATCTGCTTGCCGCTTCAGTGAATCCTAATGTCGGGGCGAATATTTTAAGTCCGGCAGCTACTGAAATTGAAAGGCAAACATTGAAATGGCTGGCTGAGTTTATCGGTGTTTCGCCTGATTATGGAGGCATTCTGGTCAGCGGAGGCAATATGGCCAATTTCACAGGCTTTTTAACCGGCAGGACAGCAAAGGCCCCGGGCGGCATAAAGGAGGAAGGCATTTCAGATGCATCCGGCAGAATGGTTATCTATTGTTCGAAAGCAACACACACCTGGATCGAAAAAGCTTCAGTGCTGTTTGGCCTGGGTTCAAAAGCCATCCGCTGGATCGAGACGGATTCAGGCAACAGAATAAATATAGAAACCCTGGAACAAACCATACAAAATGATCTTAAGAACGGCTTGCTGCCACTGATGGTAATTGGCAATGCCGGGGATGTCAGCACAGGAGCTGTCGACAACCTGGAAGCCATCGCATCAATATGCAAAAAGTTCCATCTCTGGTTCCATGCTGACGGGGCATATGGAATTCTGGCAGCCGTGATACCTGAGCTGAAAAGCCTGTTCAAAGGGATTGAGGAGGCTGATTCCATTGCTCTTGATCCGCATAAATGGCTCTACAGTCCGCTTGAAGCAGGCTGCACTCTTGTAAAGGATCCAAACAGCCTTATCAACGCTTTCAGCTTTCATCCCCCCTATTATAATTTTAACAGTGCCGAGGGATCCCAGGTTCAGAATTTCTATGAATACGGCCTTCAAAATTCCCGCGGATTCCGGGCATTGAAGGTATGGCTCTCGCTTCAGCATGCAGGGCGGCTCGGGTTTGAGAAGATGATAGGTCAGGATATCCGGCTCTCAAAATTGTTGTTTGAACAGGCCAAAAACCATCCGGAGCTTGAAGCCGTCACCCAGAACCTCAGCATTGCAACATTCAGGTATGTTCCGGTGAATTATCAGGGTAAGCCTGAAGATCACGAAGCCTGGCTTAACACTTTAAATGAAGAATTGTTGAATGAGCTGCAGCATGGGGGTGAAACATTTCTTTCTACTGCAATTGTGAATGGCAGGTATTGCCTAAGATCGTGCATAGTAAATTTCAGGACATCAGAAAAAGATATCCGCGAGATAATAGAAATAGTGGTAAGGGAAGGTGAAAAAATCCACAGAAAACTCCGGGAAAAGTAGATTTCATGGTGGATAAAATTATTTACCTTTAGCCGCCACACTTTAACCGAGTGCAATTGTGACCTGATTTAAAAACAGTACCTGTACCATGATAAAGCATATAGGAATAGTTGCATGCAGTTACGAAGGAGCGGCGCTATGCTACCGGACTATCTGCAATGAGGGATCACAATTCATGGGAGAGCATGCTCATCCCGAAATAAGCCTGCATAATCACCCGTTGAGCGAATACATGAAATTTATAATACCCGGCGACTGGGAAGGCGTGGCTGGGCTTATGCTGTCATCCTCCTGCAAACTTTACAAACTGGGCGCCGAGTTTCTGATCAGTCCCGACAATACGATCCATCAGTCGTTTGACCTGGTCGCCGGCAGTTCTCCTCTACCCTGGCTGCATATCGGGAAGGAGGTGGCAAAATCTGCAGAACAGAATAATTTTAAAAAGCTGGGGATCCTTGGTACAAAGTTTTTGATGGAAGGTCCTGTTTATCCCGGAGTGCTTAAGGAGAGAAGGATCAGTTATGAGATACCTGGTGAAGACCAGAGAGTAAGAATTAATGAAATTATTTTCGGTGAGCTGGTTTATGGCGTCATAAAAGAAAAATCGAAGGAATATTTCCATGGGGTGATCACAGATTTAAAATCAAAAGGATGTGATGCTGTGGTTCTTGGCTGTACCGAGATCCCACTGATAGTCCTGCCTGCTGAATCGCCTTTACCTGCACTTGATTCCACCCGCATCCTGGCAAGGGCAGCGTTAAAGTATTCTATGCTGTAATTCGAACAGCTATGGGTTCAGGGCTCAGAGTTCAGGGCTCAGGGCACAGGGTTCAGGGTTCAGAACAGCTTTTGGAGCTCCCCTTTGAAAGAGATGGGCAGGGTTAATGGATTCCGGACTTTTCAGGTTTTACAATGTCATTCAGAAACTTCTCCGTTTCCCGTTCAACCCCCTGCCAGTCCTTTGACCTTATATACGAAGCAATCACATGTGCCCCTGCTTTGGGGAATGCCATTTTTTGTTTCAACGCTTTGGGAGTACCGAGTTCATCGAACATTTTCAGCATCGCAGGCACTGAAACCGTTTTATCCTGTTCATCCTCATTCTTATAGTAGTAACCGAGGAAAACAGGGCATTTGATTTTTGAAAATACCTCCTCCTTCATTGTGTTGCTGATAAGATCCTGCAGGGCAACCAATGCCTCAAGCCGGTATTTTGTTACCCAGTAATTTGCATGCAGCTCACTGTCTGCGGTGAATTCCATCACCGACCCTTTCTTTACCTTCCTGATAATTTGCAAGCCCCAGGGATCATCGAGTATCACGGCAGATTTATCATAAAGTGCCACACATGGCGAATAGAGCACTATTGCCCTGATATCCGGATTACGTGCCGCAAGGAACAGGGTCAGGGCGCCGCCTGCGGAAGTTCCGATGACTATAACCTCATCGCCAAGTTTTTTAGCGATTGCGAGTGCTTTTTCAGCAGAAGCCAGGTATTTACCTGCAGTGAGGCTGATCATGGCTGTGTCGCCTCCCGCGATGCCATGACAGGCCAGTCGTGAAAGGTAGAGGTTGGCGTTGTACTTTTCAGCCAGGTCCCTGTGCACAGGCTCGCCTTCTGCCTGGCTTGCCGAAAAGCCATGAAGGTATAGGATGGCGATCTTTGTTTTTTCTTTCTTCGACGAATCGGCCCAGACGATCCTGGCCTGGTTATCGGGTTTAATACCTTTTACACCTTTTTCGGACTCGTTTATCTGCCTGTCAAGATCGACGAGTGATGAGGGAAGATCAAATGAAGGTTTTTCAAAGTCTGCTTTCGGAGGCTTGGGCCCGGCGAGGTAACCTGCTAAAAGCACAATCAGTGCCCCTGACAACCATTTTGCAGATGTTTTCATAGTACGCTGTTAGGTTATTATAAAGTTATGAAAATAAGACGTATCAGGCAAATGATATTAGAGATTCCGGATTGCGGATTGGATTCACCGGGCTCACCTGGAGGTGAAACAAAGAACTCTGGCCCTCCATCATCCCACAACTGATTTTTCTATAAATTTTATAACTTTATTGACAAATCCATTCTTAGCTAATGCCATGACACATTATTTTGCTGCACAGATCAGGATCCATGATCCGGAAGAATATGAGAAGTATCTTGAAAATTTCGATGAAATATTTTCACAATACAAAGGGGAATATCTGGCTATTGACGAATCTCCCACGGTTTTGGAGGGAGAGTGGGATTACACGAAATCGGTGCTTGTAAAATTCAACAGCAGGCAAGAATTTGAGGATTGGTACTATTCGGAAGATTATCAAAGGATCCTCAGGTACAGGCTGAATGCATCAGATTGCGACACTATACTGCTGGAGGGATTGGATTAGAGTGACTGCCATCAAAACAATCCGGCAGGAGACTTTGCCATGAAATCTACAACTCAATATACTTCCCCGGATTAAATTCCTTTTGCTCTTTGTACATAACATAGCCCAACTGATTAGTTTTCAATTGGGTCTTCCCAATGCTGAAATCAACATTATTTGTGTGGTGGTGGCCAAAGATCCAGTAACCGGGCTGGAAAGTCATTATCAACTCCGACATTTCCACTGCAAAAGCCTCATTAAGAACGTCTTCTTTGAAAGCCTCGGGAAAGTTAAGGAGTGTCGGAACATGGTGGGTAACCACAACCGTTTTGCCCGGCCTTTCCTTTGAAAATTCCTCCTTCAGGAATGAAGCACACTTGTCATGGAAATGATTATACTGATCAATCGTCAAAAGGCTGCTTCCATATCTGATGACGTGGAAGTCAGACAGCCTTTGTTGTATCTCGAACTGATGCCGGGTGGTGATCCTAGTCCATAAGGTTGAAAAAACAAGATTCAGGTCCCCAATCTTTATGGATGCATTATTAACGAGAAAGACATTATCCCTGATCTTCTCATTTAAGCTTCCGCTTTTGTCCTTTATATCAGAGTGATAGTTCTCATGATTCCCCGGGAGCCAGAAGGTAGCATTAAAATGGTCTGCCACGTAATCAAAGAAGTCAGAGTGTTCATACATGTGAATCAGAGGAACAATATCACCGGCAAGAACCAGTATATCTCCTTCCGGCCTCAGAGGATTTTTCCTCAGGAATTCCTTGTTTTCCGCAAATTCAAGGTGCAGGTCGGAAGCATACTGCAGTTTCATTAAGTCAATGGTTTTCGATGTAAATTTTGAGCTCATCATGCCACTCATCAGGTTCATAAGTTTTTGGCAGAGTTTCTTCCGCGAAAAGCAAATCAATCAGGTAACACGGATTTTTCCCACCTACAAACACTGCTTTTGAGCACGAAACGCAATAAACGACAACATCATCTGCCGGCATTTCAGAAGCTTTTCTAACCATCTGCATCTTTACTTTTTCGACCGGAATCTCTCCATAGAAACTGTCGCCGCAACAGGTAGTTTTTGTTTTTGTGTTTTTTGGTTCAATTAAATCAATGTTCATTTTAGAAAGGATCTTACGGATTGCCGAATGAATTTGTTCCTGATCCCTGGTCGGGCAGGCATCGATTATTGTCATTGTTCGGTTATGGTAATCCGGGAAGGGGAAAAAATCGCTTTCTGCCAGGATTTCCCAAAGCGATATCGTGGAAGAATTGACATAATCATTGCGGAAACGCTTGTCGCAGCCCGGACAAATATTTATGATCCGGGCAGGTTCCTTCAGTTCAGGATCATGCTGGCAGCAGGTCATCAGCATTTCCATATTACCCAGATTTTCACATAAGACCGAGTGTATTTTTTGAGCTAATTCCGGTTTGTATATCATTAATGCACAACCTGGTGCGAACAAACTGTTTACCATAAAGCTGTAATTTCAATTTTTCGCAAGATAGCAATCAATTGTTGTTTTTAATTATTCCCTGATAAAATTCCTGATTAAACCAATGACGGCCTGCAAAGGTAAAATTGCTACGGTCATGGAGCTATTTTCCGGTAGTAAGAACTATTTACGACTTCCAACCTCGTCATTCCAAAACTCCCACAACATCACCATCGCCAGTGTATCGAGCTCACAATACCTGAACAGCGCCTGCCTGATCATTTCCCTCTGATCCTCATCCGCATTGAAGAACTGCAGCCTGGCATAAGCCATCATGGCAGCTCCGCCATCCTTCAATTCTTCAAATTCCGAGAAAGCTTCATCAAGCTGCTCATTGGTGTATCCCTCGAATACTTCCGGCAGCACTTTGTAGGGATCATTCCCGTAAGCCTCATCAATCCATATCTTGGTATCAAAATTCAGGCTTATCACCAGCTTGTTCTTACCATATACAGGCTGACTGTATTTCGATTTTAACAGCTTGCTGTCGTGGATTGCTGCAGGCAATATCTGCTTTAGCGAATTTGAGCCTCCGGCATGCGGGGAATAATAAAATCTCAGAACAAGATCCCACATGTCAACCATATTCCTTCGTCCTTCAATTCTTTTGGTGCCCGATCTGTATTGCGTCACTGATTCAATGAACCTGAGCAGCGAATCTTTGTCAGGGACTGATTTTGAGGACATATCCAGGATTTGCGAATAGATCATCCTCAAATAGGCATTCTCATGATTATGATATCGGAAAATGGTGCCTTCATCTTCCGATAAGTCCCTTTTCAGTTCCCTGATGAAATCGAGATTGGGATTAACACCCGGATCAGTTTTCAAAAACTGGTTCTTATGAATGACCTTATAAGAGGCATTCCCGGTCAGAGACACAGCATGATGACTGTACTGAAACGCGATCCCTTCATAAGGATGTGCACCCCGGGTAAAAGGCAGCGCAGGACTGGCTGTTTCAAAGTCGATAAAATGGAGGGGATATTTCCATTTAGCCATTTCTTCCGCCAGTCCATCCGTATCGAGATAGAATCCGGTATCTCCGTCCCTGACCCTTCGAACCTGCTCCCAGCGTCGCTCCGCCGGAGAAAGCTCTCCCTCCGGGACATCGTGAAGCTCACTGGAAATATCTTCGCGTTTTATATCCTCAATAAAATATCTTCTTTTGTCGATCATGTTCTGAACCAGACTCACAGCCCCGGCTTTTCCTCCCCACAGACTGATAACCTTGGGTCGTGGAAACCGGCCGGCAGATATACCCAGTTTTTCCACCCAACACTCTTTTAATCCGCTTTTCAAAGCCGGAGGATCAGGTGGCTTTCTATAGAACTGACACGATTTGCATTCTTTCGAAACAGGAGTATTCAGTTTTTCATCACGTGAGTAGGCTCCGGAAAGCAACCCGATATAGTCTCCAAACCCGATTCCCGGGAATAGTTTTGAATCCATACCACCTGACCAGATAAAGTCAATCTCATTGTCGACGTTGATCTCCGTAAGAACATTTTCACCCAGGTCTGATTTTGTGAGTCCGGGATCTGTAACAACTTTGTATGATCTCCCTTCCTCCCTCACTTTAAAGAACTGATTGAGCCCGTCGACCGACGCTCTGGCCTCCTTGTTCACCAGCACAAGATATGCCTTCACGGTATACCCCGGATACGCCCTGACAGTTACATATTTCTGAAAAGCGATATCGAGCAGGTAGGGTTTCCACTCAGTTACCACGACCTTTTTCCCTTTGTCCTCTCCCTTTTTCCAGGTCCTGATAAATTCGTCTGCACTGCTCCACGATTTCGATTTCACTTCATACAAACCTATCTGTTTCTCTGCAGCGTCAACCTGAAAAATATCAGCACGTATAAACAGATTTTCATACCTGAGAGCCGCTTCAGCAATCCATTTATCACCTCTTCCGATTCTCCTGCCTGTTTCTGCAAGAGCCCCTTCGTAGTCCTTTGCTTCAACAGTTATCTCTGCGGCGTTGTCAGAAAAATAATACTTAGCCAGCTCGCCAACCTGGAAACCACCTTTGGCAAGCTCCAGGAGAAAAGGGTCATCCACCGACTGATCGGCATAATCGGCCTTCCTGGTGTAATAAAGCTTCGTCTCGCATTCACATGCCAGCTTG
>Ga0105101_10000226_pt1 | contig 22461 bp, 9 predicted proteins | sample PPLLak21cMay2015_2_FD_87037 | JGI IMG/M metagenome (GOLD analysis project Ga0105101, IMG submission 87037) | Freshwater sediment microbial communities from Prairie Pothole Lake near Jamestown, North Dakota, USA - PPLs Lake P8 Core (1) Depth... | ecosystem: Environmental > Aquatic > Freshwater >... | reverse complement strand
CAGCGAAAGACGAGGCTTCTGAGGATATTTTCATGCAGGTCCTGATGCCCGGCAGGAAGGGGAGGGAGTACTATCAGGGCTGGTCTCTGAGAACCCGTACTTCAGGAAGGCAATACTCGGGAAAGAGTCTGCCCGTATTTACGATGCGTGACAAAGGGGAATCCCTGAATAACCCGTTTATTGCTGTCTTTGAACCATACAAAGGAAAATATGGTTACAATGTGCAAAAAATTTCTGTCGATCAGAGAGATGATGGATCAGGCTTTACCGCACTTACTGTTCATAATCAGGATCTTTCAAAGCAGGTCATTCTTCAGGCTCTTGATCCGGGAAAGACATATAAGTCACCCGACTGGTCATTTTCGGGATACTTTGGAATAGCCGGACTTGAAAATGGTAAATTCTCATATTTATATCTTGGAAAAGGAAGGGAGATATCCTATGGGGGATATACAATGAGATCGGCAGATTCCACAGGATCTGTAAGCTTTTCCACAGAAGGTAATATATATAAGGTAAGCTGTAACCAGGAAACAGAAATAGAATTACCTGTAAGGGATTTTCAGAGAGGAGTACTTGCAGAAGGAACAAGGGAAACAGAAATCAAGATATCAGAAGTAAACGGAAAGATCAGTTTTAAAATTCCGGCCGTACACAATGCTGAGATCAGGCTCGTATCAAAACGAGGAAAATCTGACAGGTTATCATGGCAGGAAATCAGGACGGTGGATGATGTCTGTGCTGCCTATCCGGAAAGGATCACTTTTCTTATGAGAAACCTGAACCTGGATATTGACGGTTTAAAGGAAGTCAGAAACGCGTATCTGGATGGTAATATCTCCCTGGCCTGCAAAAATCTTCTTGATTATTATATTAAAGGTAATAGTGCCGGATATCTGCGCAAAAATCCTGCAGGAAAAACAGATAAAAGAAATTCAGTCGCTGATTCGGTTCTTCAGGATATCTACTCATTCTATAATCAGCCCGATAAGATCAGTCGTGATGCCGACGGTCATCTGAACTGGAAATATCACGGACCTGCCGACGATATCGAATGGGCCTGGGCGCTCAATCGCCATTATCATCTGAGGGTTTTGCTTGATGCCTGGCTTGAGACCGGTAACCCGGACTACTCGAAGGCAATGGATCTTCATATAAAAGACTGGCTGATAAGTAGTTTGCCATATCCGGAAAGAAAAAGTGGTACAGAATTATGGAGGGGGCTCGAAGTAAGCTTCCGTGTGAAGATATGGGCAAGGATCTTTTATAATCTCATAAATAATGAGGACCTTACCCCCGCAACACGTCTGCTTATGCTTGCCTCCCTGCCTGAACATGCCCACTATGCACGGAATTTCCATGCACAGGGAAACTGGCTGACAATGGAAATGTCGGGACTGGCAACCGTTGCCACTGCATGGAAAGAGTTTAATGATTCACCGGCATGGCTCGCATATACTAAAGAAACCATGACAAAAAGCCTGATGGAGCAGGTGTATCCCGATGGAGTACAGACAGAGCTGACCTCAAGTTACCACCAGGTTGCGCTCGATAACTTTAACCAGTTCAGGGAAACGCTGCTTCAGGCAAATGAACCTTTGCCGGAAATCTTTGAAGAGCAGATCGAAAAGATGTGGAATTACATTGCTTATACCATGCGTCCTGACGGCTATGGTCTTCTTAACAATGATGCGGATCTGATCTATAACCGTGATAGAATAATCAGGGCAGCCGAAGCATTCAACAGGAAAGACTGGCTGTATATTGCAACCAACGGGAAGGAAGGAGTAAGACCTGCAGGTGAGCCATCGAACTTCTTCCCGTATGCAGGTCATCTGACTATGCGAAGCGGGTATGAGCCTGAGGCCCAATGGGCATTTTTCGATATCGGACCATGGGGAAGTGGTCACCAGCATAGTGATAAGCTGCATATTTCGGTGGCTGCCTATGGCCAGGATCTGCTGGTTGACGGTGGAAGGTTCGCCTACAGGGGAGAGGTGGCTGATAAGTTCAGACGGTATGCTACCGGAAGCTACAGTCATAACGTTATCCTCATCGATGGTAAAGGACAGGCAGCGGGACCGACTGTAACAAAAGAACCTCTGTCGGAGAATCATTATAAGATAACCAAAGATTTTGATTATGCATCTGATTCATTTGATAGGTTCATTGACACGGAAGGACAATGCAGGCATACCCGTTCAGTTATTTATGTCCGTGAAAATTTCTGGGTAGTTGTGGATCGGATAGAAACCGACCGGCCCCGTAAGATTGAAACAATGTGGCATTGGCATCCCTCCTGTAACATTAAAACAGAGAAAAAGAGTATTATTTCAACTGATAACAGCAGAGGGAACCTCAAAATAATTCCGGTCGGATCGCAGGCGTGGACAGTCAGCCAGGTCAAAGGGCAGGAACAACCTGTCCCTCAGGGTTGGTACAGCAGGGAATACAACTCTGCAGTTCCGTCAACAGTCAACATTTATTCCGGTGACATCTCAGGAAATTCCACTTTTATCTGGATCCTGTATCCTTATAAATCAGAGCCACAGGCTGTAAAGGCAAAGATCACTTCATCGGATGATAACGGAGTAAGGTTAAATGTGAAAGTGTCCGGGTCCGGTCAATGGGATATTGTGGTTCCATTTAAGGAAAGTGGTAAAGCGTATGTGAAAAAAGGGAAATAGTTATAACATATGAGATACTTAGTTTCTTGCAGATTGAGATTAACAGGGATACTATCAATATTAGTATCCTCTTTATTGATCTCTTGTTCAGGCAATAAACCGGAAATGGTGCATCCATTCCTTATTGTTAAAAGGGAGCAGTTTAAAGAATTGAGAAAGAAAGCCTCTGAAGAACCTTGGCTTTCAATGAAAGCTGATGCCCTTGCGAGGGTTGAAAAGGGCATCGACACTACCCGCAGGGTAAGTCCCTATACACTTCAGGATTATGTCGGCGCCGTGGCTCTCGCCTATATCCTTGATCAGAAGAATTCAAAAGTACATGCTGAACGTGTAAGGGATGCGATCCTGAATCAATACTCTAAGTTAGTACTCCGGACAGATATCGACTGGGGCGGTGTGGTGCCTCCCATGAGTTCTTTTTTCCTTGCAATTCTGTCTCTCGATATTGTTTATGATGACCTTTCTAAAGAGGATATAGCAGTCTGCGAGGCTGTAATAGAGAGCCAGATATTCAAAATACCAAGAAAGGGCAGCTGGCAGGATGTGAGATTTGGGACTCACGGGACATGGGATATATATAAAGGTGTAAGAAAAGATCCTGATGACGCGTATTATAAAGGTATAATGGCGCAAATAACCGAAGATGGAGTCACTCCTGTTACAAACCATTATGCGTGGGAACGGGTAGGCGGAGGCGACAGCAGGATATCCAAATCGGGTTATATGGATGTACTTGAGTTTACCGGAATCGATAACAGATATTATAACGATCCGAAACTCCAGAAATTCATGAGATGGCTCTTCGGCTCAAGCGTAAATTGTTCTAAAGAGTTGGCGGTAATAGGTGATATGCTTCTTACACAAACTATTAGCAATGATATGCTCCACCGGAGGGTCGGTAATTTTGATGACATGGCAGCTGCTTATGCTGCCTGGTTTCACGAGGGAGTCAAAGCAAAGGGCAATATTATTTCATATATTATTCCAAAAGACAAGTTACCTGAACCGCAGATTCCCGTGAGCATGATCTATAAAGATGGAGGTGCTTTTTTCAGGGAAAAACCGGATAATCCTGACGGGTTGCATTCAGTACTATATAATATTAAAGAGAACGATGAATGGCACACCCATAATGAAGTAAATTCGGTGGTGCTTTCAGGTTACGGGAACCGTCTGATGGTAAATGGCGGAAGGCTTGGTGCACCTGTCCGTCCTGCGCCTCTCAATAATACCCTTACCATTGACGGAAAGAATCATGATTCAAGGCTTGGAGGAGGAATTACCGAAGGATTCACAGGGGAAGAGGTGGATTATGCCTGCGGAGTCTCAGGACCTTCAATGAGTGATGATTCACATTACCGGAGTCTGCTCCTTGTTCATGGTTCAGACGGGGCGAATGCTTATGCTATTGTTATTGATGAAGTTGCGGCAGATAACGGGGAGAGTGTGAAGAGTTATTTTCATCCTGCCAACCAGACTTCTGTTACAACGGTAAAAGTAAATGAAGAATACACAGCCGGTATCGACCATTATCCAACAATTACAGGATCAAGTCTTTGCTTCTACTATGTTACACCACCGGTTTCGGTGAATATTGATAAAGTGCTGTCAGCTGTTCCTGACCGGTATCCCGGATACCCGGAGCACAGCAGGCTGGAATCGGTCTATAGCACGGATATGAATGGGAAAAGGGATATTGTTACGATATTATTTCCTTTTAATGAAACCCATGAAAAGGCAACTTTTAACCGTATAAGCATAACAGGAAGTGAAGGTTGTATGATTGAACAGGATGGAAATGTAACTGACTTTGTCTTTGAATCGGCTGACCTTGCTGAAAAAACATATGAGGGGACTCAGTTTGCTGGTAAAAGCTTATTATACAGAAAGATAAATGGTAAGACAAGCTTATTTTTTGTGAGAAAGGGAACATTATTTAAAAGTGATAATACCGGATTCAAATCTGACAATCCGGCTACAATCTATCTGAAAAATGGGAAGGGTTCAATTATTTCCGGTGGTGGAAAGGTTACATTTTATGATGCAAATATTTCTGCCGTAAATATCGATTATAAAGAGGTTACATCTTCACACTCTGATAATATGTCTGTTACCATTTCGATACCTGAGGGGAATCACATGATAGAGCTCTTGCGCACTGGCAGATAAACTAAATAAAATAAATATCATTTTTTTTTTTGATAAGAAAAAAGAATTATTACATTTATCCCGATAAACAGATAACCCTGCAATTTAATTGCAGCCTTTTTATCTCATATTCATTTATGAGATAGATATATTAGTGATTTAATTGATTTCTAACCTTAACCTACAAATCTATGCAAAAAGGTTTTGTTCGTTTATTCTTGGGGAGAGAAGGTATTTCCGGTATTTTCCTGAGAGTAAGTATGATTGTCTTTTTTATGCTGATTGCCGTATCTGCAGTATCAGCTGAGGATCCTTTGAAACCTGTTGTACCCGGTTCTGATTCTGAAACATCAGAATTACAGCAGGTTACAGTTTCCGGAACGGTTACCGACCAGAGCGGGGAACCGGTTATAGGTGTATCCGTAGTTATAAAGGGAACAACCATCGGGACTCTGACGGATGTTTCAGGAAGGTACACTATACCCAACGTTCCGCCGAATTCCACACTCTCCTTTACATTTATCGGGATGACTCCGCAGGAAATTGCACTGTCGGGTCGGACGAGGATTGATGTAGTTATGCAGGAACTGGTAACGGCTCTTGAAGAAGTTGTCGTTATAGGGTATGGAACCCAGAAGAAAGAAAGTGTTGTCGGTGCTATATCGCAGACTACAGCCGAGCAGTTGCAGCGTACCGGTAATGTCACCGACTTCAAGCAGGCACTTACCGGTCAGTTGCCAGGTGTTGTCACACTTACTGCTTCGGGCGAGCCCGGAGGAACAGGAAGAGGATACAGCGCTACCAACATCTTTATACGCGGTATGAATACCTGGAACGGAGGTCAGCCTCTGATCCTTGTGGACGGAGTGGAGCGCAGCATGGACAACCTTGATGTAAATGAGGTTGAAAACATCTCCATTCTTAAAGATGCCTCGGCAACCGCCGTATTCGGGGTAAAAGGGGCGAATGGCGTTATACTTATTAATACAAAGAGAGGTTCTTCAGGTACCGGGAAACCAAAACTCTCCTTCACCTATAATGCAACCGCCAAAATGTTGTCAAAGCTTCCTGAAATGATGGAATCATACAGCGCCATCATGATCAGGAACGAAGCAATAGAACGTGAAGTTGTTCTTAGTGAACCATCCTGGCTCGACTATATTCCCGGTGAAATTGCATTGAGATATAAAAAACCACAGACACCGGAATATACGGAGATCTACCCTAATGTAGACTGGGAAGAAGCGATGTTCAGGAATGTAGGCATTACCCACAGGGCCGCGCTGGACATCAGGGGCGGTACGAAGGTTGTCTCTTATTTCGGTTCACTCGCATACCTGAACGAAGGCGATATGTTCAAAAAATATGATAATCATAAAGGTTATGATCCGAGTTTCGCATTTAACCGTTTTAATTTCCGGAGCAACCTTGACTTCAAAGTCACTTCAACAACAACACTTAAAGTCAACCTTTCAGGTTATTACAGTCTGAAGAATACAAACTACAGTAATGAAGGGAGTACAAGCGGTGCTGATGCGTGGATGTGGAATGGTGTATATACCATGCCACCTGACCTCTACCTTCCTCAATATTCGGATGGCCGGTGGGGCTGGTCTTCATGGTCAACAAAAGTCAATCCGGTTGCAGCTGTCTATAACCTGGGTGTAAGGCAGACACGTACAACAGAGTTGAACTCCGATTACCATCTGGAACAGAATCTTGATTTTATTATGAAGGGTCTGAGCGCCAAAGCATCTTTATACTATGATAACCAGATCAGGTCGCAGGGAGGCCTGTATGATGCTGCAAACCACATACGTGCAAGTGAGGGAAATACTCCTGAAAAGACCATTGACGCATCACGTTATACAGGGCCGGATCAGGACCCGAGCGAATATACCATTGACTGGCCGATAACCGGGCCGAATCAGTTCGACTGGAACTATAATCCATGGTATATAAATGGAGAAGTTATCGGCGCAGCACTCTGGGAAAGCACAATCCCGGTTGTAAGACGAATGATGTACCAGTTCCAGCTTAATTATGCACGTAAATTCGGAAGGCACAATGTTACAGCGATGGGATTGATGAAACGTGAGGAATACGCCAGAGGAAGCATGTTCAAGAACTATCGCGAAGACTGGGTTTTCCGTACAACATATGATTTCAATACTAAATATTTCTTCGAATTCAATGGCGCTTATAACGGTTCGGAACAGTTCGGTCCGGGTTACAGGTTCGAATTTTTCCCCTCTGTTGCTGTCGGTTGGAATGTTGCCAATGAAAAATTCTGGACTATTGAACAGGTGAACAGACTGAAAATCCGTTACAGTGTCGGGATGGTAGGGGATGATAATATATCAGGCGGAGACAGATGGCTCTATTCATCACAGCTTGCATATGGTGGCTCAGGAAGACTTACCCAACAGACTAATACACTCAGCCCTTATACCTGGTACAGAGAATCTGTTGTAGGCAACCCTGATATACACTGGGAAAAAGCAAGAAAGAATAACATCGGAGTTGAAATGGGACTCTTCAAGGACCTGTTCTCAATTACCTTTGATTATTTCACCGAATACAGAAGCGATATTTTGCTTGAGGGCGGCTCAAGGAGTATCCCTCCGTTTTTTGGTACCACCCCTCCGGGGTCCAACGTTGGAGAAGTTAAATCACATGGTGAGGAACTTGAAGTCAGGTTCGATAAAAGAACAAATACAGGGTGGCGTTTCTGGACCAATGTGTCACTTGCCAGAAATATAAACAAGATAATAAACAGGGATGATCCGGCCCTTCTCGATGCACATCAAAAGAGAGCAGGTTTCGCTATCGGGCAGACAAAAACTACTGTCAGAACCGGTTTCTATAATAACTGGGATGAAATTTACGGAAGTGTTCCGATGGAAACAAACGATGCTTCAAAGATCCCCGGATATTACAACATACTTGATTTTAATGCTGACGGTGTCATTAAGGGAAGTGATGATGGCGTTCCCTGGGGCTTTTCGGAGATCCCGCAGAACACTGCCAATATTCAGTCAGGTTTAGGTTATAAAGGTTTGAGCGTGATGATCCAGCTCTACGGAGTGAACAATGCTTCACGCAGTTTCGGAATGGATAATCTCCCTTCAAGCACTGACGTGGTATTCGCTCATGTTGCTGACCACTGGTCGGAGGATAACCTGAATGCTACCTCTTTCCTTCCGAGGTGGAAGACAGCCGGAGAGGTCTATGGTGATTACTATATATTTGATGCTTCTTTCTGGAGACTTAAAACAGCTGAAATAGCTTATACATTCAATAACCAGTGGATGAGGCAGGCCGGACTGGCATCGCTTAAATTCTTCCTAAATGGCAATAACCTATTATTCTGGTCAGATCTGCCTGACGACAGGGAAGTGGCATGGTCGGGAGGAAGCGCTTCAAGCGGAGCTTATCCTACGGTGAAGCGTATTAATTTCGGTATTGATGTAACCTTTTAACATTCGCAATTATGAAACCTACATGTTATTCTATACAAACATTTTTAAGAATAACTTTATCAACATGTGGGTTCCATCATACCATTAAAATCAAAATCTTATTATGATGAAAACCATAAATATAAAATTCAATCTGAATTTTGCTGTTAGTACCATTATTGTGTTACTGGCATTAGCGTCGTGCGAAAACTACCTGGATAAAGCACCGGAAGCGACAATTACCGAAAAGGACGCTTACGGTAATTTCAGGAGTTTCCAGGGTTTTATTGAAGAATTATATAATTGTATACCTGATCCTAATAAATGCGGGGCCTGGAATCAGTATCTGTTTGCTGATGAGGTTTTGGGTAATAATTTATATGCATTCGATCAGGGTAACTACTGGAGCCAGACCAACTATCAGTACGGAACAAGTGTTAACACTGATAATAACTCCCGTACCAAGAGATTGTGGCCCCTTGCCTGGTATGCGATCAGGAAAGCCAATCTTGCACTTGAAAAGCTGCCACTGCTGATCGATGCCACGCAGGAAGAAAAAGATCTGATAGAGGGACAAGCTTTATTCTTCAGGGGCTTCATGTATTTTGAACTGATGAAATGGTGGGGCGGATTACCCTATATAGAAAAAGTGCTGTCACAAGATGAAGATCTCAGGTTTCCTCGTCTGACATACAAGGAAACAGCCTTAAAAGCAGCAGCAGACTTAAGGGCTGCGGCTGATCTGTTGCCCGTAAACTGGGACGAAATAGAAGCTGGTCAGACTACCCTTGGGAACAATGATGACCGGATAACCAGGTTGCATTGCCTTGGATATCTTGGAAAGGATCTGCTGTATGCAGGAAGTCCGATGATGAATGAAGCATCCGGCGGACCGGCAGCATTTGATGCTGAACTATGCAAACAGGCTGCAGCAGCTTTCGCGGAAGCCATTGAACTTAATGACCAGACAAACAGATATCAATTGCAGTCATGGGCTACATGGACAGATAATTTCTGGGTATGGTCACCCAGCAACAGGACAATGTCGGGCGGTACAGAAGTGATTATGAACTGTCATGTTTATGATGCCGGCAGGGTAAGGTGGTCCACAGTGGGTCAGACAACCCCTGTTCAGTTTGGCGGTAACACCAGCACATCTGAGGTTCCAACGTGGAACTACATTAAGAACTATGCTATGGCAAATGGTTTGCCAATTGATGATCCTGCATCCGGTTATGACCCAAATGATCCCTGGGCAAACAGGGAACCACGATTCTATAGCGATATAGCAGTGGACGGAGAAAAAATGGTAGCGAGCGCCGCAGCAGGACCTGACCAGTTTATTCAGACTTATACCGGAGGGCGCCACCGGGGTACTTCAAATGGAACTGTAACAGGCTTCTATTATAAAAGGTATTCCCCTAACGGGTGCAACCAGTGGGATAACAAATGGGGAGCATTTCAGGCATATGTACCGTTCCTGCGCCTTGCCGATATCTATCTTATGTATGCCGAGGCTGTCCTTCAGGGTTATGGTTCTGCTTCAGGCAGTGATCCCGGCCTGGCCACTCTTACCGCAGAGGGAGCATTGAATATTGTAAGGAACCGCGCCCAGTTACCGAATGTTTCGGCAACGTATACTGCTTCAAAGGATATATTTATGGAGGAGATAATCCGCGAGAGGGCTGTGGAGCTTGCATTCGAAGGAGCCCGTTTCCAGGATATCCGCAGGTGGAACCTGAATACTCTGCCCAAGTACAAGATCAAAACAGCTCTTGATTTTGACCGTGATCCTGATACCAAGAAACCAATTAATATAAGGGAAAGAACCGTATTAGTCAGGGTCGCCGAAAAGAAGCATAATTGGCTTCCTTTCCAGGTCAGCTTTACCAAGCAGTATGAAGGATTTCCACAAAATCCGGGCTGGTAGGTCATAGAGTTATAATGTTAAAATCCTGAAAAATGAAGAAAAAATATTTCTATATACTATTCCTGCTGAGCCTGGCAGTTCTACTCCTGCCGGCAAAATCCATTGGCCAGAGGGCTCAGCAGGCAAATACCGTAACAGTTGAATCAGTGGTCGCTGACGAAAATGGAAATCCTTTACAGGCGACCATTTACGGTAACGAAGGACTGGTTGTCACTAAAACTGATCCTTCAGGCAGATTCACAATCACTATTCCACTCCAGACCGATCTATTCATCCAGGCCGAAAATTATGAATCCAGGCTTTTTAAAGCAGGTGAGATACAGAACCTTAAGGAATTCAGGCTTACTGCCTCTGCATTCATGTATGGCGAAAGGGATGATGTTAATATTGCTTTCGGAAAGGTGAAAAAAGGAAACCTGGTCAGTGCCATTAGTGTGATGGAACCTGACGAAATCGTTGAATATGATAATTACCAGTGGCTTTCTAACGCTATTGAAGGCCGCATAACCGGTATGAGAGGCTCATCGAACATCAGAGGTATAGGAACCCCTTTGTTTATTGTTGACGGGTTGCCCCGTGATATTTCACTGATCTCGATGAATGAAGTCGACCAGGTAACAATTCTGAAGGATATTAATTCATCTGTACTCTTTGGCAGCAGGGCTGTAAACGGAGTTGTACTTGTAACTACAAAAAGGGGTGAGCCATATAAGAAGGAGGTCAGGGTGAGCGGCTATTATGGTATTGATATACCGCTTGAGCTGCCCAACTACCTGCCATCAGCAGAATACATGGAGCTGTATAATGAGGCCAGGTTAAATGACGGCCTTTCGTCCCAGTATGACCCGGCTACCATTCAGAACTACAGGACCGGGAATAAATACCGGTATCCCAATATCGATTATTATTCATCAGAATATCTGAAATCAATAAAGCCGGAATTTATGGCAACAACCGAACTGTCGGGTGGTAATGATGTAGCGACCTACTATGCAAATGTAGGATGGGGGCAGGTCGGAAGCCTCTTGAATTTCGGAGAAGGCAAGAATGGCGCGGAGAATTCGTTTAATATCAGAGGGAACGTCGACCTTAATATCAATAAATATGTAAAGAGTGCAATTGATGCCGTAGCCATTTTTAACAATGTTAAAGGGCAGACGGGAAATTTCTGGGGAAATGCATCGACGTACCGGCCAAATCTTTTCGCACCCCTTATCCCTATGAACCTTGTTGTGCCTGCAGCCGGTGGCATCGTCGAGTCACGCAAAACCGATGTAAACGGAATTTATCTTGTTGGCGGAACATCAGCCTACCAGACAAATCCGATCGCAGAAGGATTTGTCGGGGGCAACCTGCAGACCATAGGCCGTACATTCTCATTCAACAACAGAGTGGATGTCGACCTGAATGATCTTATTCAGGGGCTGGCATTCCATACAAATATTGCATTTGACCTTTTTACTCGTTATCAGCAGAGTATAGATAACTCCTATTCGGTCTATGAACCCGTATGGGATGCTGATGTGGATTCCATCACTACATTAACAAAGTATGGAACGGACACACGTACCGGTGATCAGATAGTAGGCGGCTCTTATTTTGAGCGCAGATTCGGATTTTATGGTATGTTCGATTATAACAGAACTTTCTCTGATATCCATAATATCTACTGGACTCTGGTTGGATATGGTCAGAGACGCAAGGTACAGGGTGACGAACAGGGACAGAAAGATTTCAACCTGGGGTTGCGCTTTGCATATACATATAATAAGAAGTATCTGGTCGACCTGAGCGCTGCACTCGTAAACTCAGTTAAGCTTCCTGATGACGGCAGAATGAAACTTTCGCCCTCAATAGGACTTGCATGGGTCATAAGCTCGGAAGACTTCATGTCGTCAATGAGTTTCCTCGATTACCTGAAACTCAGGGCATCAGCCGGAATACTCAGGAGTGATGCAGGGATAGACGGTTTCTACTACTATGATAATGTATACACCACCTCTTCAAGTTATAACTGGTACGAAGGAACCTATTCAAACTCTGGAGTATTATCCAGCAGGGGTAGTAGCCCGGATCTCTCTTTCGAAAGCCGTAAGGAGATCAATATCGGTTTCGAAGGTTCGATGTTCAACAGGCTTCTTGAAATTGATGCAAACATCTTTGCCACCCAGTACTACGATCAGATAACCAGGCCAACATCTCTCTACCCAAGCTTCTATACCAGCTACCTGCCATATACAAACTTTGATAATAATGCATACAAAGGTGCAGAACTGGGATTGAGAATTAACAAAGAGCTCGGAGCAGTTTCCCTGTCTGTCGGATTTAATGCGCTTTATGCGGATTCAGAAGTAAAGGAAAGGGATGAAGTGTGGGAAAATGATTATCAGTACAGGAAAGGGAATCCGGTTGATGCAATGTTTGCCCTGGTCGCCGACGGACTCTTTGCAGATCAGGATGATATTGACGATCAGGCACTCCAGCTTTTCGGAACAGTGAGGCCCGGCGACATTAAATATATTGACCAGAATGAGGACGGTGTGGTCAATGCAAATGACCAGGTAATGATCGGACGATCAGGTGCGCCTTTCTCATTGGGGCTTGATGTAATGTTTAAATATAAAAGCTTTACTCTCTATGCTTTGGGTTACGGGAGAACAGGTGCTGATGATTACAAGGACGGGAATTATTACTGGGTTGACGGGGATGACAAGTACACTGGTTTTATCCTGAACCGGTGGACGCCAACAAACAAGGCAAATGCCACCTTCCCGAGGTTAAGTTCTCTTTCCAGCTCGAATAATTTCCAGAATTCAACATTCTGGCTCTACAAGAACAATTATTTCGACCTCCAGAGAGTTCAGCTGAGTTATAAATTCCCTTCTTCGGTCGCAAGAATTCTCTTTATGAAGGACCTTAACTGTTATGTTGATGCAACAAACCTGTTGCTAGTCTCTAAATACAGGGAGATCAGAGAGTTAACTGTTGGTGCTGAACCTCAGTACAGGACATTCTCTGTTGGTATAAGAACATTGTTTTAATAAACTAAATCTACTAATTATGAGATTAATTAAGATATCTTCCTTGCTGGTGGTTATTCCCCTGCTTCTGGGTTCCTGTGAAGCATTACTGGATCCCCTGGATGATAATCACAGCACATTTGAAAGGATTTACAGGGATTCCGATTTTGCTGAAGGGTTGTTAATTACAGCTTATGCCAGGATACCAACCAATGGTCTGACATACAATGATGTAGCCACAGATGATGCAGTTTCAAATATTAAGCTTAACAACTATCATCTTATGGCAACAGGCCAATGGTCAGCTCTTTATAATCCCTTAAATCAATGGGACAATTGCAATATGGCAATTATGTATCTAAATCAGTTCCTGACCATTGTGGACTCCACTAACTGGAAATGGACCAATCAGGAAATCAGGAAACTGATGACTCAGCGTTTCACAGGTGAAGCTTATGCACTCAGAGGCCTGTTCAAATACCACCTTCTGCAAACTATAGGCGGAATTGGTGAAAACGACCAGCTGCTTGGTATACCTTTGTATGACACTTATATTGAAACTCCTGATGAGTTCAACACACCAAGAGCCACATTTGCAGCATCAATAGCATCGATCAATGCTGATCTCAACAAAGCGCTGACTTATCTTACAGTTGATGACTATAAGGATGCAACAATCCTTCCTGCAGGCTTTGAATGGGTTACAAACATCTCGTCTTTTAATACTGTTTATGGCAATCTGGCCATCCAGAGAATAAGCGGACGCATAGTAAAAGCCATCAAGTCCAGGGTCGCCCTCCTGGCTGCCAGCCCTGCATTTAACCCGACAAATGATCTTACTCTGTGGCAAAATGCCGCAGACGTTGCAGGAAACCTTCTGAATACAATCGGAGGAATAACAGGGATTGATCCGAACGGGCACAGATGGTATGTTTCCACTTACGTGGATGCTCTGAAGCTCACAACAAACCAGACCGACCAGAAGGAAATGATCTGGAGAAGACCCAAAGGACCTGCAAATACCAGAGAATTTGCAAATTTCCCTCCCGGACTCTTCGGAGATGGTAATGTCAATCCGACTCAAAACATCGTGGAAGCCTTCGGGATGTCGAACGGATACCCTATCACCGATGCAGTAAACAGTGGTTATAGTGCCACAGCACCGTATTCGGGCAGAGATCCACGTCTTGGATTATACATAATATATAATGGAGCTACCTATAAAAGTCAGTCCATAAAGACCGGAGTAGGTGGGGGTGTAAATGCCAAGGACTCCACTGAAAACTCAACACGCACAGGCTATTATATGAAAAAGCTTCTCCGTGAAGATGTTAACCTTACATCCGGGTCAACTACTACTAAAGATCATTATGAAGTTCATATGCGCTATACAGAGCTCTTCCTGATCTATGCCGAGGCCGCTAACGAAGCATGGGGACCAGACGGAATGGGAACAAATGGTTTTTCAGCCCGTGATGTCATTGGAGCCATCCGTAAGCGCGGAGGTATTGTACAGCCTGATAATTTTCTTGCGTCAATTGCAACCACAGAGGATTTGAGGGCACTGATCCGTAACGAAAGAAGACTGGAACTCTGCTTTGAAGGTCATCGCTTCTGGGATCTTCGCAGATGGAATGCCGATCTGACTGAACCGGCAAAAGGCATTAATATTAATAAAGCCGGAACTACCTTTAATGTGGTCACTGTTGAGGAAAGGGCATATAATAACTCTTACATGCATTACGGCCCGCTTCCGCAGAATGAGATCCTCAAGTTTAATGCTTTGATACAGAATAAAGGGTGGTAAGTATCAGTATGTAAAAGATTTGAAAAATTAAACTGAAATAATTATGAAGAAGTTAATAATAATACTGGCACTTTTTACAGGACTGATCGCATGTGAAAACTGGAACCAGGAATTTCCGGATTATAAGTTCACCGCTGCCTATTTCCCATATCAGTTTCCGGTCAGAACCCTGGTATTAGGTGATGATATCTATCCCAACGAGAACGACAACAACCATATGTGTATCATATACGCCGCATTCGGAGGCGTGTATGAGAACAAGATGGACCGTGTTCTGAATATAGCCCTTGAGCCGTCTCTTTGCAACAACGTAAGGTTCGGTCTTACTGCCGGTGATACAATCCGCCTGATGCCGGCATCATATTATACGCTAAGTTCGACAAGTTCAATTACCATCCCCACAGGAAAATTCAACGGAGGAGTTGAAGTTCACCTTACTGATGCATTTTTTGATGATCCGCGTTCTGTCAAAACGAGTTACGTTATTCCACTTAGTATAACTGGTACTTCCGATGTTGATTCGGTACTGTCAGGATTTTCATTAAAAGAGACTCCTGATCGCCGGATTACCGGGGACTGGGATATTCTACCGAAGGACTTTACCATGTATGCCGTGAAGTTTGTAAACCCATGGCATGGTCATTACCTTCACAGGGGAGTCACCGTTACAAAAGAGATCCTGCCTGATACCGTAGTCAACACACAGGTTCAACATCAGCTGTTTATTGAAAAAGATGAGGTATGGACCGTATTAACCAGTGGCAAGAACAAAGTTACTTTCTCCGGTACTATGCGTTCCAATAAGCTCTCAGGAGCCCTTAAAATGGAGATGACGTTCGATGGCAGCAACAACTGTGTTATCACTGATGCAGGCTCTGCATTTCCTGTTTCCGGGTCGGGGAAATTTGTAAGTAATGCTGAATCGTTTGGCAACAAGGACCGAAATGTCATTTATCTGACATATACCGCTACCGATGGTACTTATTCACTTACCGCAAATGATACACTGGTTGTCAGGGACAGGGGAACCGTCCTTCAGACATTTAACCCGGCGATATTATCCAAATAGTTGAAGTAAGGCTAATAAATCAGCATATTGACCTTTTACAGGAAACAGGTCGGGACAATATGCTGATTTTTTTTGACCTTCCCGGTCCAGGATTATAATTACATTTAACAATATATTGTATTATGAAACACGCTTCATTATCAGCAATGTTACTGGCACTCCTGATCATGACTTCCTGCAGCAATGCCGGCAAAAAAGATCAGAATGCGGAAGATCTGCTAAAACCGTCCGTAACAGATTATTTAAGCCCCCGGACAGACACTTCATTTTTTGCGAAACTGAACCTCGATTTTCCCGGAATGCAAAAAGTAAGGAAAAGAGTTAAGCAGGGCGATTGGACTGGTGCAAAAGCTGCGTACCTTGAATTCAGGAGGAGCAAAAGCTTTGCTAAATGGGATGTAAATCCGGCAGATAAACCAGCCACACCGGCTGCCGACAACTTCCCGCCGGCAGACGACTGGATTATGAAGCATAAGATCCGGCCTTCTACAGGGGCTCCGGAAGCCATACTGGGTGAGGATATAAACTGGGAATATAATCCTGTGGCGCCAACTGAACCTTACTTTACAAAAGAATGGACCTGGCAGCACCTGAACCGGATGCCTAACTGGGGTGTTCTGTCGGCAGCTTACTGGCAAACCCTCGATGAGAAATATGCAAAGGAATGGGTCAGTCAGGTTATTGACTGGGTTAAGGACAATCCTGTACCGCTTGAAGAAGGACCTGGCAGTACACTGACATGGCGAACAATTGAATCAGGTATCAGGATGGCAGGTTCGTGGATGAATTCCTATTATCATTTCCTAAATTCTCCCTCGTTCACTCCGGAGGCTCATTTTGCTTTCATGATCGGAGTAATTGAACACGGACAGAGACTCGAGAAAACTGCTGCCGATTTTCCTGAACGTAGCGGTAACTGGGTTACAATGGAATGTAATGGTCTGGGAACTATTGGCATCCTGTTTCCCGAGCTGAAACTGGCTGACCGTTACCGGGCGATCGCGTTCAATACATTGTTAATGGAACTCGATGACCAGGTTTATCCCGACGGGGCTCAGATTGAGCTTGCTCCCGGCTATCACCAGGTATCCCGGTCGAATTTCATGGAACTTGCTAAAACTGCAAAAGCTAACAATGTTGCTATTCCGGAAGGATATATGGATAAACTTAAAAAGATGTATGAGTTTAATCTTTATCTGATGGATCCTTCTGGCACGCTTCCGCCTTTCAATGATTCAGGTCCTACAAGAACTGCTTCATCATTGCAGGAGGCATATGAGATATGGCAGGATCCGCGATTCCTGTTCGGTGCAACACTTGGAAAAGAGGGTGAAAAACCTGATTTTGATTCTTATTTCTTTAATTATGCAGGGTACTATGCAATGCGCAGCGGTTGGGAACGGAAAGATAATTGCCTCTTTTTCGATGCCGGACCGGTGGGTTACGGGCATGAACATGAGGATATGCTCAACCTGTATCTCTATTCAAGAGGTGAGATCCTGCTTACGGAACCCGGATCATATTCGTATGACCTCTCGGAATGGAGGAGATTCGCTCTTTCCACCCCAAGCCATAACACCATTCTTGTTGACGGGAAAGAACAGCACAGAGCCGACATCCGTGAAAGCCGACTTATTAGTGAGCCGCTGAAGAATCCATGGGTCACAACAGCATTGTTTGATTACGGAGCCGGGACTTATTCTTCCGGTTACCAGGAAAACAGGTACAAACCTGTTCAATACATGCCAAAGGAATACGTCGGTCCGAAGGACACATCTGTCTCCCATAACCGTCATGTAATATTCCTCAGGCCATGGTATTTTATCGAGGTGGATTTCCTTGAGGGCACCGGAGTACATACATATGAATCACACTTTCATCTTGATGCCCCGGATGCTGTTATGACGAAAGGGGCCATGTCGGTGCAGACAATGCGAAAAGATTCTGTTCAGTTGGGACTCTGGCCTATGGATACGGACAGACTGCAGGCTAAAATCGTCAAGGGACAGGAAAATCCTCTCCTGGGCTGGATGCCCCGTGATAAAAGACCAATACCCACTGTTGTATATCTGAAGAAGCAGGAAACCCCTGCAGTATTTTCAACACTGATTTATCCTTATTATCTTTCAGTACCTGAAGTAAGTTATGCCAACATTACAGGTAACTCCAGCCTGTGGGGAAAGAAAATAACCACACCCTACGAGAATGCAGCAGTGGTGATCAACAGAGCGAAAAGTAATGTGGTTTGTGAAATCGATCCCTTAATCGCGCCTGAATTTAACACTGATGCAAAAGTCAGCATAATCAGGGTGCCAAAAGGGAAAAACCAGATATGCCTTGGTTTTTACGAGCTGAATGAATTTAATGATAAAACCATGGTTTTCAATGCTGATACAGCAACGTCCATTCTGATAGTTAAAGACGCAGAAGGCAGGTATATTTTATTTAATCCCGGGGAGAACGAAATTAAACTATCATTTTCTTTACCACTGAAAAAGGAAATCACTCTTACTCCAAAGAAATGGACAGAAGTTTCATCATCCGGTATTTCAGAACGGACTGGAGAATTATTGAACGATTTCAGGTTATGAAAGCCAGAGCAATTACAATAATTATTGCGTTCAGCCTTGCTGCCGAAAGCTTTTCACAAGCTTACGAAATCGATCAGCTACAGAAACAGAAGCCTTTTCCATGGCCTGACGGGAAAAAAATGGCAATCAGTCTTTCATTTGATGATGCCAGATTGTCACAGGCGGATAAAGGGATCCCTTTGCTTGATAAATATGGAGTAAAAGCCACCTTTTATATCTCGCCCAACAGTGCAATACAAAGACTTGAAGCATGGAAAAAAGCCGTGAGGTCAGGTCATGAAATAGGGAATCATTCTCTCGTTCATCCCTGTATGGGTAATTTCGAATTCGCAAGGAATAAGGCCCTGGAGGATTATAGTCTGATTGCAATGAAAACAGAGATTGATTCTGCGAGCAGCTTCATTTCAAAAACATTTGACGTAGAGCCTTCATCCTTTGCTTATCCATGCGGACAGACATATATCGGGGGTGGTGTGAATACCAAAAGCTATGTTCCGCTTATCGCCTCGATGTTCGAATCCGGACGCGGATGGCTTGGTGAGTCACCAAACGACCCATGGTACTGTAACATGTCACAACTTACAGGAATAGAGCTCGATGGAAAATCATTTGACCAGGTTATGGAGCTGATTAAAGCTGCCACAGTTAAAGGTCAGTGGCTCCTGCTGGCCGGGCATGAAATGAATGACGGCGGGAGGCAGACATCTCTGCTTAATACAATTGATCAGCTCTGTAAATATGCGGCAGATCCTGCGAATGGGATTTGGTTAGATAATGTTCATAATATTGCTTTTTATATAAAGGATAAAAGAGCTGAAAAACCCTTTGCGGAGCTCGCTTTATACAGAAATCCACTGTACTCAACAAAGGAGAGGGTAGATGATCTGATCTCAAGAATGACGCTCGAAGAAAAAATCGGTCAGATGAATATGCCGTGTGTTTATGTCAGTGAACTGGGAAGTGGTATTCCTGCTAAAACTGAAGCATGCAGGAAGCTGGCAGAGGGAAAGTTTACTGATTACCTTGGTCCGATCGGCGGATTTTTTACACTTGCAAATACAATCTTACATGAAGGTACCTTGCAGCAGGCAAATTATTTCAATGAGCTTCAGAAAATAGCAATTGAAAGAACACGGCTGGGTATACCGTTGCTTCAGACTGAGGAGGGTACACATGGCCTGATGTGTACGGGAGGGACAATCTTTCCCGAAGGGCTGGCCCTTGGAAGTACATGGAATCCGGACCTGATAAGAAAGGTTTATACGATAGCTGCCCGTGAAGCCCGTGCTGTCGGGATCCATCAGCTGTTCACACTGGTTATAGAGCCAAACCGCGACCCGCGGCTTGGCAGAAACCAGGAAGGCTACAGTGAAGATCCCTATTTCTGTTCACGTATGGCTGAAATAATTGTTAATGCGGTTCAGGGTAAAGATATTTCAGCCGGGGATAAAACTGTTGCCGGCCTCTGTCATTATCCCGGTCAGAGCGAACCTGTGAGCGGTCTGGAAAGAGGCGCTATGGAGATATCCGAACGGAAGCTCAGGGAAGTATTTCTTCCATCATGGGTTGCCGGAATTAAGAAAGCAGGTGCACTCGGTGTGATGGCTACTTATCCTGCTATTGACGGTATCCCTGTTCATGGATCTGAGTTCATACTGACAGATATTCTCAGAAATGAACTGGGCTTTAAAGGACTCGTTTTAAGTGAAGGAGGCGGTCTCAATACTGTTAAATACATGGGACAGGCTTCAACCGAGGGTGAATCCGGAGAACTTACACTTAAAGCCGGTCTCGATGTTGGCATTTCATTCGAAGATGGATTCCTGAAGCCCATGTTAGAAAATGTAAACGAGGGCAGGGTTTCTATGCAGCTGATTGACAGGGCTGTGAAACGCATTCTGGAATTAAAGTTCAAACTTGGTCTGTTTGAAGATCCTTATGTTATTCCTTCGCATGCAGTTAATGTAACACGTACGGAAGAAAACCGGAAGGTAGCACTTGATGCTGCGCGTGAAGGAATTGTTTTGCTCAGGAATGAAGGGAATATTCTCCCGTTGAAGAAAAACCTCAAAAGGATTGCAGTTATCGGTCCGAATGCCGATAATGAAAAGAACCAGCTCGGAGACTATACGGCAAAAGTGGTTAGCCAGGATATTGTTACGGTACTTGAAGGAATCAGGTCAAAAGTTGCTCCCGGCACAACAGTCGAATATGTAAAAGGATGTAATGTTACCGGGACAGATGTCAATGAAATATCAAAAGCGGTTCAGGCTGCCAGGAAAGCCGGTGTAGCAATTGTTGTACTTGGCGAGAATGAATGGCAGGCTCCAAAAAAAACCGGGACCGACGGGGAAGGCTATGATGTTGCGACCCTGGAACTGACCGGAATGCAGGAGGATCTTATCAAAGCGATCAAAAATACAGGCACACCTGTGGTGCTTATCCTTATAAACGGCCGACCCCTGGCGATAAGGTGGGCTGCCGAAAATATTCCCGGAATAGTTGAAGCCTGGATACCCGGTGAATCAGGGGGAACAGCAATAGCTGATGTTCTTTTTGGTGATTATAATCCCTCCGGAAGACTCACAATTACAGTTCCACGACATGCAGGGCAGCTTCCGGTTTATTACAATTATATGCCGTCGAGGGAGTACTGGATAACAAAGGCATGGGGTAAACCTTATGCAGATATGCCGTTTACACCTCTGTGGGAATTTGGTTTTGGCCTCAGTTATACAAAATTTGAGTATTCAAACCTTACAATAAATCCGGCTGAAACAGGTACCTTCGGTGAGATAACTGTGAATGCAGATATAAGGAATACAGGCAATATGAAAGGAAGTGAGGTTGCACAGTTATATGTCAGGGATGTAAAAGCCAGTGTTATGGTTCCGGTAAAAGAATTAAAAGGATTTGAAAAAATCACACTCGCTCCCGGTGAAACAAAGAGTGTAAAATTCAGGCTCATACATGATGATCTGGCTCTTCTTGACAGAAACATGAAGTGGGTGGTTGAACCGGGCACTTTTGAGGTGATGGTTGGAAGCTCTTCAACGGATATAAAACTGAAAGGGGAATTCAGCATGAAATAGCCCCCTTCCCGGCCTTCCCCCAGGGGAAGGAGCAGAGAACCATCATTTCCCCCTTGGGGGAAACAGGAAAGGGGGTAAATCTATAAATTATCAACTTAAACGATAGCAAAATGAAACCCAAATGTTATACTAACACAAATACTTATTAATATAACTTTATCAAAATTTGGGTTCCATCATACCATTAAATTCAAAATTATATTATGATGAAAAGTAAATTGATCTGTCTGATGATTCTGATGTACCTGTTTTTTGCAGGTTCGCCTTCGAAAGTAAATGCTTCCCCTGTTCCGGGTAAAGGGGCAGCAGATCAGGTTTCAGAACCTAAAAAGCTAGAAAATCCGGTTACGGTTCAGTATATGAAAACGAACCTGAGAAAGAGCACACCGCGTCTGGTTCTTACGCCTGCAATTGAAAAAACAGTGTACAGCAATAGTCGGACTGATCCGTTTGTTAAGAGTTACTAGGCAGCAATGAAGCTCAGTGCCAAAGAAATAGTGACCCGACCGGTGCTGACCAGGAATGTGGTTGGTCGCCGGCTGCTTGGCACCTCCCGTGAAATGCTCTCCCGCATGACAGTTCTCTCTATGGTCTACAGGATCGATAAAGATCCTGCCATACTAAAAAAGATAAATGATGAGCTGGTTGCTGTATGT
>Ga0105101_10000223_pt1 | contig 22571 bp, 22 predicted proteins | sample PPLLak21cMay2015_2_FD_87037 | JGI IMG/M metagenome (GOLD analysis project Ga0105101, IMG submission 87037) | Freshwater sediment microbial communities from Prairie Pothole Lake near Jamestown, North Dakota, USA - PPLs Lake P8 Core (1) Depth... | ecosystem: Environmental > Aquatic > Freshwater >... | reverse complement strand
TTTGTGCGCGAAATTGTTTTGCTCATCCTCATATCTGCCGTACCTGCCTGGATCATCAGTTATCTTCTGATGAAGCGCTGGCTGATGAACTTCCATTTCCACATCAGTATGCAGCCGCTGGATTTTGTTGTTGCCTTCCTGCTGGCATTGCTGATCGCCCTCATAACCATAGGCTACCGGACATACCGTGCAGCGATTGTCAATCCTTCCGATGTCCTTAAATATGAATGAGAAGTATTGAGATCTGACCGATTATCAATATCGGTCAGGTTAAATAAAAAATGCCCGGGCTTGGAACCCGGGCAGAACCCTAACAATTAACTAATAACCTATATAAAACCCAGTTGCGCCTAAACTCTGTATATTTTCTTTTATAAAAATATCCTCATAATGCTGCAAGGATCATTGTTTTATTTACTGAAATGCTAAATTAGCGGATATAACAGCCCTGTTTAAGGATAAAAACGCAAGTTGTTAACAATCCGGCAAAGACTATTAACAATATCGTCATTACAGGGCCAGGGAATTTTCACCGTATGATCAAAAAACTTTGATTATGGACAGCAAAACATGGATGAAGATGATTTTATCAGCCGTTGACAGCATGAACGCTGATACAATGGGATACAAGCAGTTGTATAGTGCAGAAGAAAATGGTTTACGGGAGAATGAATTTTTGTTTTTTATTAAACCCGAATTAACCATGAGGTCATGCGGGATAAAATTCGACCAGATCCTCGAAATGATGTTTGCGCAACTGGAGAAATTCAATCTGGTCCCAACCGACATGCGGATATTGAATGCGCAATATCTGAAGCAATACAATATCATGGCACAACACTATGGTATTATCAATGCTGTGAGTGACTCGCCATTAAAGAATATGACCGGTGATGCAAAGGAGAAATTCATGGCCTTGACCGGGAAAAACATACAAGATGCAAGGGTAATGGGTAGTCTTGAAATATCCGGACACTATCCTGATTTCAATGCGTCAACACTGGATTACCTTTGGCAGAATACCAAAACGGAAAAGCTTGCAGGGGGTACTTATGTGGCAAAAGTGATGATCGACGGAGAGGAATTGTACATGATAAACGGATTCCATCCCCGTCAGCTTGAGCATTATATCAAGCCCGGAAGGTGTATTATTACCATGACATTGTCCGGAAACCTTTCATGGAGGGATGCCCGAAATGCATTTATCGGGGTAACCAGTCCCAAAGATGCCTTGCCCGGAAGCCTGAGGAACATGCTTTTACAGCATAAGGAATTATTCGGTCTGCATGCTGTATCATCAAGCTGGAATGGGTTTCATCTATCGGCAGGTCCTGTGGAAGGACTTGTTGAGCTTATGCGATATACATCCGACTTTTCGCAGCATGAACATCGCAGATATACTGATTTCAATTTCGGAAAAATGCTGGCTGCTAAATTCAGTGACGAAGCCATCAGTAAAATACTGGGTAATATATCCATTGATACCGGGGTTAAAAAGTCATCCGTTTTTGACCTTACCGAAGAAATGGACAGCCGGGAGGCAACCGGTATTCTTGGAAATTATTTTGCGAAATAAGACTGGTTCTCTTGTCAATAAGGGATAATCTCAAAAGGAATATTGATATTTTCCTGAAATTCAATGCCCAGATCAAGCATATCTTCATCATCCTGCTCATAATACCAGAAAATTTTCACTTCAACACCTTTTTCCTTTAACGGTTCAAGCTTATTCAGAATATCCTGAACAAGTTTTGATGTGGCGGTATTGAAATAGATATATTTAAATACGAAATCCGTTTTTTTCAGCGGCGATTGTGTATACTCATCCAGCCAATCCAGTACCGGCTGATAAAAAGTTACAACATCTTCAGGCAATGAGCGTCCTGAGATCTCGAACAGATTATTGTCAGGATCAAACAATACCCTTGGTGTATCATTTGTTGCTTTTATATCAAGTCGTTCCATGAGTGAAGATTTCTTATGCCATTAAAGGTATTAAAATATCCTAAATAAAGAAATTCTTTTATCAACATAACATGCTGAACAAAGGGGTTGGAAAGGACAGGTCTTGCAGCCTGCCTGCCGGCCTCGCTCCGCCATAGCGGCTATGCGAAGGCGATGCAGGCAGGTCGGGGATTTAGCGGTTTAGGTGTTTAGCTGTTTAGGCATTTCCTAAATTGCTAAAACGCTAAATAGCTAAAAAGCTAGTTCACTGTACACTGTTCACCGCCTGCCTGCCGGCAGGCAGGGTTGCCATTCTCATCCCTCACTCGCCATCCTGTTTTTCTTCCTTCTCTTTCCGCTGCAACAGGGAAGCCAGAATCATGGCCAGACCAAAAATCAGCATGATGATGCCGGTCCACAGATTTATATTGATGTTAAGTGATTTCTGATAGATATCAGGATCTGATTTCGTAACATAACCATAGATGGTCAGCACGGCACCCAAAATAGAAAACATTAGCCCAATCGGAAGTTTTATATCAATACCCATGGTAGTTCCTCCTTACCAGTAAATAATATTTAATACAATCGCAATGATGGCAACAATGATAGCCAGGAATGCAGGACGCTGGAACCAGGCAACATCCTTTTCCTTTGGTCTTGGTGTCAGCGAATATACCAGTCCTTTAAGCTCCTCATTGGTTTTCTTTTGTGTTGTAAGCAGAGAGATCACAACAGTGACGACAAAACAGACTGAGAATGCATATATGGCAGTCCAGAAATTCTGTGCCATTTCACTCGGATAGGCCTTCAGTACATTTTCAGCACCACCAACCAGCCATCCACCTTTAATGAGAGAAGTTGCATTGACTGGTGCCGTCAGACCGTGATGTATGGCTGCAGCCGTGGTGCCACTCAGCAATCCGAAAAAGGCTCCGTGGCCGGTAGCTCTTTTCCAGAACATACCCAGCAGGAAAGTGGCAAAAAGGGGAGCATTGATAAAAGCGAAAATAAGCTGCAGGAAGTCCATTACATTGTTAAACAATTTGGCTACATAGGCAGCGCCGATACTGATCACAACCCCTGCAATAGTTGCCATCCTTCCCACCCAAAGGTAATGGTTATCGGATTTCCCCGGCGCTATATAGCTCTGGTAGATGTCATAGGTCCAAACCGTATTAAAGGCAGTAACGTTGCCGGCCATACCCGACATGAAAGATGCCATAAGGGCAGTTAGGCCCAATCCGAGTACACCTGTCGGGAAGAAATGCCCCAGCATCATCGGTACTACTTTATCATAATCATAAGTGCCATCTTTAAGCGGAAGAACAAAGCCGCTATCCGGCAGTGTTGTCAGGGCCAGTGCAATCATGCCGGGCAGGATGACGAGAAAGGGGAGAAACATTTTCGGAAAGGCTCCGATTAGCGGGGTTTTCCGGGCAGCCATCATGGAATTGGCAGCCATAGCCCTTTGGACGACAAGAAAATTCGTGCACCAGTATCCGAAGGACAACACAAAACCAAGGCCCATGACCATGCCAAACCATTCAACACCCATGGGGTTCGAATTGGGACTGTCCAGATACCTCCATGTTTCTGTATAAGCACCTGCACCATATTGATGGGAACCGCTCAAGGCAACGTCAGCCAGCCTGATTTTTAAATCTTCCCAGCCGCCAATGCCTTTTAGGCCAAGGAATACCAGCGGAAGAAACCCGACCACGATCAGGAAAAACTGCAGCACCTCATTGTAGATGGCTGATGTGAGTCCGCCGAGATAGGTATAAACAAGTACGATAGCAGCAGAGATGAGAATGCTCATGGTGAAGTCCCACCCTATCAGCGTCTCCATCAACAATGCCAGGGCATACATGGAAATGCCGGAGGCCAGTACTGTCATAAGGGCAAAGGAAAAGGCGTTGAATCCGCGTGTTTTTTCATCAAACCTGAATTTAAGATATTCGGGAACCGAACGTGCTTTAGAGCCATAATAGAAAGGCATCATGAAAAGCCCGAGGAATATCATGGCCGGTATGGCGCCAACCCAGTAAAAATGACAGGTGGCCCAACCGTACTTGGCCCCTGAGGCAGCCATACCAATGACTTCCAGTGCCCCGAGATTGGTTGAAATGAAAGCCAGGCCGGTGATCCAGGCGGGAATGGATTTGCCCGCCATCAGAAACTGATGGCTTGATTTCATGTAGCGTCGCAAAACAAAACCAATGGCGATTGTGAATAGCACATAGATGCCCATGATAGTCCAATCAATCCACCCCAACGCAAACTGAACTTCTGTATTCATCATAATTAGGTTTAAGTTTTTTCTAGTTCATGTCTTTGGTCACCTCAAATATAAATGGATTTTTCGAAAATATGCAAACATGGGGTGAAAAATGGGATGGAGATAAGGCTGGTACAACCTTCTAAACAACTGTCATTCCGGACAGAGCAAAGGTTAACCCCTGAATATATGTACCTGCAAACCTGCCTGCTCCCGATGTATCGGGATTCGGCAGGCAGGTCTCTCAATCCGTAAACTCTTCCATCTTCCCGAAAATAATTGAATTTGTAAATAAACATTTTCAAGCCTATCTTTAAATATTAAAATAAATAAATATGGTATACACTCCTTCACCATCGCGCTATGCTTCGATGATCTATAATTATTGCGGCCGGAGCGGGCTGAAACTCCCGGCTATCTCTCTCGGCCTATGGCACAATTTTGGCGGGGTCGACTCGCCAGAAGTTGCCAGGGACATGATATTCGCCGCCTTCGATGCCGGCATCACCCATTTCGACCTGGCCAACAACTATGGCCCGCCACCCGGATCTTCCGAAGAAAACTTCGGGAAGATCCTGTCGGACCACCTTAAACCCTATCGCGATGAAATCGTTATTTCTACCAAGGCAGGTTATCTGATGTGGGACGGACCATATGGGGAATGGGGATCAAGGAAATACATGCTCTCCAGTCTAGACCAGAGCCTCAGGCGCATGAAACTCGATTATGTGGATATTTTTTATTCGCACCGCCCCGATCCCGATACTCCGCTGGAAGAAACCATGGGGGCACTCGATCAGGCTGTACGTCAGGGAAAAGCATTATATGCAGGGATATCGAATTATAAACCTGATCAGACAAAACGGGCATCTGAAATACTTCGTCAACTGGGAACTCCCTGCCTCATTCACCAGCCAAAATATTCGATGTTCGAGCGCTGGGTTGAAAAAGGCCTGCTCGATATACTGGAAAAGGAAGGCATCGGACTTATCGCCTTCTCCCCCCTCGCCCAGGGACTGCTAACCGACCGCTATCTGAAAGGCATTCCGGCAGGATCCAGAGCTTCAAAACCCTACGGTTTCCTGAAGAAACATGATATCACACCCGAGAAACTCGTGAAAATCCAGAGACTCAACGAAATTGCGGTAAAGCGCGGCCAGTCCCTAGCCCAGATGGCTATTGCCTGGCTGCTGAAGGACAAGCGGGTGACCTCTGTGCTGGCCGGCGCCAGCTCCGTGCAACAGCTGAAATCCAACCTCGCGGCACTCGATAAGCTTGAATTCAGCGCGTTTGAACTGCAGGAGATAGAGGAGGTGTTAGGAGAGTGACAAGGGACAAGTAGTCTTGCAGTCATGCGGTCTGGCGGTCTTGCGGTCTGATAGTCTAACAGCCTAACAGTCTAACAGCCTGTAGCCTGCAGCCTAAAAAGCTAAACAGCTAAATCGCTAAATGGCTAAATGGCGAAATCCCTACCCCCTGTTCAACAAATCAATAAAAATAATTCCCCTGATTTCACAGAAATTACTATTTTTAATGACACTTACCATCAAAAGTCGCCATATGAAAAGGACCGGATTTATTGTTGTTTTTACCGTCTTACTTGCTTTGAAAATATCTGCCCAGGCCCCGGAATTCTATAATAAGGTTAACCACATGATATGGATCGTGGAAGATATCAGGACGGTAAAGAAAAACTGGCAGCAGCTGGGATTTGATCAGATCAAAGATGAAGGGGAAGTGACTATCATCTCGAAATTCTCAGGCCTGAATGAGGCCATATCTGCCAAAATGGCCATCGGCTACCTGGGTGATGCAACGGTCGTGTGGATACAATCCTCCAAACGCGGAAGCATGTTTTCAGACTATATGCGCATGCACAAAGAAGGCATATATAGTCTGGTGTATGCCATTGACGGTAAAAAAGACCTGAAAGAAGAAGCCCAGCGCCTGAAGGATCTGGACATATCCATACTTGATAACCTCGAGATCAAAACCAGCCACGGGAAACTGAATTATTACTTTTTTGATACAGGAAACAAAGGGAAATATACAGTCGGATTTATATTAACCGATGATGTTGAAAAACTTTTTGATCCTGAAAAAGATGGCAGCAATCAGCATAATCTGAACTTTTCGCAATACGCTTTTGCCATCGCCGATGAAGCTGCTGTGTCGGATTTCTGGTACGATTTTGGGCTGCCGGAGTTTACGATGACCCATGATTCCCTCCATGATAAAATCTATTATGGCAATCCGGGCACTTTTGATATCAAGCTAGGCTGGCAGCGGCAGGGCAATATTCCCTTTGAATGGTGCATACCCCTGCAGGGACCAAACGTGTATGAAGATCATATTTTATCGCACGGAGCAGGTTTTCATCATGTTGGTTTCGGAACAACGGACATTGACAATGTGCTGGCTGATTATAGTGTAAAGGGATTTGTCGTTTCTCAATCCGGCGGCTGGGGCGAAAAAGGAAAGCCGGGCTCAGGGCGTTTTGCTTATCTTGACCCGAAAGGACTGGGGGGAATAACCATTGAATTATTATGGAATTACCGGTAGAGACGCGATTCATCACCACTCAAAATTCATCGCGTCCCGGGATCCATTGCATTATATAAATGACACCCAATCCCAGACATGTATTTGTAGGACCTAATGTATGGCATCAATGTATAAAATAGTAAATATCCCTGAAATGACAAGAAGTTTATTCGTACTAACCATGCTGATATTATTTTCTTCCCTGATGTATCATGCAGAAGCCAAACTGACGTTGCGGGAGGTAAGAACAGCCTCGAACGATGTGGTGGTAGCTTTTTTTACCAGCGACACCGCGGATATAAGCGAATCTGACGTCAGTGATCTGTCCCGTTGGAAATTAAACGGTGAGCCCTGCATCGGAATTTACCGGTATATCACAAAAGCCGATGCCGCTGATCATCATATCTACCTTAAAACTTCCCGGCTCGTCGGGGGGAAAAAATACATGCTGGAAACACCCTATGGCAATAAGCAGTTCATATTTAACGAGCGGGAGATCTTTTGTGAATCGATCAAAACAAACCAGGTCGGATACAGCGCCCTTTCGAAAAAGCGGTATGCGATCTTCAGTATCTGGCTTGGTACCGGAGGCAGCAGGAAAATTGAAGGGCCGCTGCCCTCCTACGAGGTCTTTGACCAGCCATCAGGCCAAACCATTGCCGCCGGAATGCTGGTGGAATCAGGCCTCGACACTTCCTCAGGAGATTTTGTCTATAGCATCGACCTGTCGATGGTCCCCGAAGGAGGGCCTTATAAGATTGCTGTAAAGGGCTGCGGTTGTTCTTACCCTTTCGGTGTTGGCGCTGAATTCATGAAAAGAACTGCCTATGAATTGTTTCGCGGACAATTTTATCAACGCTGCGGCTGTCCCATCGACAGTCCCGCCATCAGAAAAAATCCCTGCCACACCCTGGTTTATGATGCAGACGGGCCTATCGGGGAAGCCAATATCGATGTTCAGGGAACGGAACCGGCTTTTGCATGCTACGGAGGCTATCATGATGCCGGAGATGCTGACCGCAGGGCCTATCATATTGCCAATCCCATCATCAACCTGATGATCTATGAGGCTTTCCCTGAGTATTTCTCTGACGGTCAATACGATATTCCGGGGAAATTTGATGAAGATTTCAATATTGTCAGCCGGTATAACGGAATTCCTGATATCATCGATGAAGCGGAATGGGGAACGCTGATATGGGAATACCTGCAAAATGATGACGGCAGCATTCATTTCGGTACCGAGACCAGAGGATATCCGGCTCCTTTTGCCGCTCCGATGGACCAGGACACAAAAAAATACGGAACGGTAAAGGTGGATGACCGTGCCACCTGTCCCGGTGCAGGATTGTTTCTTCATCTTGCGCGATTGTTGAAGCCATGGAAGCCGGAGCGCTCCGCAGCGCTCATCGCAAGGGCGGAAAAGGCTTTCGACGCCGGATCAAAAAACATGGCCGACCCGGAGAAACTCTATTATTATGTTCAGCATTACCTGCTGACCCAAAATGAACAGTCACACCGGAAAATAAGTGAGCTTCAACATACCGCCGATTCACTGAAACATCACTTATTCGTTGCCCCCGGCTATTCACTCAATGACAGAAATTTTGACAATCCTGCCTATATCTATTCCTATATTGCTGCGAAAGGTATTCCCACCGACAAAGTCATCGTGGAACATTTTATATCGGTAATCCGGGAAGCGGCAGAGATGAATATCACTGAACTGGAAAAAAACGCCTACCCGGTCGGGAACCCTTCAGGAAAAGGAGGATGGGGCCATAACGTGCGGCAGCCGCAATACGCCTGCATACCCCTGCTGATGTGGAGCATCTCCAAAGAACAGCATTATCTTGATGCAGCCTCACAGCTGATGGATTATAAACTGGGACTTAATCCCATTGGGATTAGTTATGTAACAGGTCTCGGATTTCACAGGGTGCACAATATTCATGACCGTGAAAGCGCATATACCATGAGCCTGGGATGGGGACCAAAGACCGGGATCACGGCATTCGGTCCGGGAGTTATACCCTGGAGAAGTGCAAATCTGACGGTATTGCCCAAACTTAGCGATATGGCCAAAGAAAGACAGTACGTCGATGATCTTCGCTCCATATCCTTTAATGAATTTACCATCTTTGAGACCATGGCGCACGATGCCCTTTACACCATCCTGGCCGGCGGCGGGAAATGGAACAAGATAGATCCATACGCCCTACCCGAAACAGAATGAGAATGATGAAATACTGAATGCACTCTCATTTTCATTCTCATACTCATTCCCGCTCTGATTTATACACTGCCGGGTGATTCGATCCTATTCTTTATATTCTCCATCACCAGCCCTGCTGCCCGCTCAACAGTATCACCCGCTATATCAATCCGCATAAACCTTTCGATTGCATACCCGGAAACTATTTTTTCAACATTTTTGCTGGCTGTCACCAGCATCAAACCAGAGGAAGATGTCAACGCTTTTCGCAAAGCTGAATCCCATAGCAGGCCATCGAGTTCGCAACGTCCGATCTCATCCATTACAATCATATCAGCCTTATGTTGAATAGCATCCCTGATAATCTTATTGCCCCTTTTGATGGTTTCCGGATTAAAATAATATTGCCCGCAGTTGATAGTTCCCGGTTTCATCTCTGTTTCACATAACGGCCATGACTGCATGACGGCCAGATCGAGAAGATCAAACCGCTTCCTGCTTCCGGATAATCCTTCTCCTATCGAAAGAAATCCTTCTATCCGCAGCTTCATGTCCTGCAACTCACTGACAAGTCGGCGTGCATAAGTACTCTTTCCCGCGTCTTTTTCGCCGGTTATAATAAATATCATAAATTATGCTTATTTTGTCTTGCAAAAAACCCCTTTTCCTCAATTCAAAGGTAACGAATATGAGAATAGCAGATCGGGTTGCAGGCATTGTTTTGCTTTTTCTGGTGCAGCTGCCATATTGCACGGTATTGTATTCGCAGGATACCGACAGTGCCGGTTATCTGCCTGCAAAAGAACTGGATGAAGTTGTTGTAACTGCGGCACGAAGGAGTGAATCACTTTCCCGCATTGCCTATAATACAACCGTACTGGGAAGAAAAGAGTTGAGCCTTTTTCCCGCCCATAGTTTTGATGATATATTCTCCATGGTGGCCGGTATCAACCAGGACAGGAAAAACGGAATTTTCTCGGGTTCTCAGAACACCATGAACATGATGGGGACCACAGGCGGACAACAAGGCCGGGTGCTGGTGCTCGAAGACGGAATACCCTTGAATGTCTCGGATAACGGAGAAGTAAACTGGAACCGGTTTGACCTGGCAGACTTTTCGCAGATTGAGATCATCAAAGGACCAGCTTCGAGCCTTTATGGAAGCAATGCCATGGGAGGCATCATCAACCTGGTATCCCGGATCCCGCAAAAACCCTTTGAGCTTAATACGCGCCTGTCATATGGGAGTTACAATACTGCCATGGCCAGGGTGGACCTTTCAGGCAAACCAGGACGTTTTTACTGGAAAGCAGGACTGAATTATAACCGGAGCGATGGTTACATCATGCCCCCTGACAGCCTGAGGGATTCAACGGATGCTCCCACTTTTCTGTACGAAACCGGAATAAGGCTGAAAACAGGATACATGATAAGTAAATTCCTTAAACTTGAAGCTTCCTATTGTTTCTATGACGACAGGCACGGATATGGCCTTAAAATATTCGATGATCAGGGAGGCTACTCGAGTCACCGCACCCATTTCAGCCGCCTTGGCCTGCAATATGATAACTATAAATGGTTTTTTAACCTCAACTTTTTCTATCAGCAGGAAAACTATGCTAAACTGATTGAAAAGCTTAAGGGGACTGCTTATTCTGCCTTAGATGTCAGGTCCGAACGCGGCGACGGAGGAATGCTGGCTTTCCTGGGGAAAAAAACAGACCATTATGTGATCTCTGCCGGAGCCGACCTGAGGACAGGATCAACCACCGGTATTGATGATTACCGAACATCGACCGATATCGTAAACAACCGGGGAAGAATAGTCCAGCTATCATCTTATGTCCATGTCGAGACAAATCTCACCGGCAATAAACTAAAAATGGCCGGGTCACTCAATTACACCATGGTTTCCCTGCAGGATGCTGCTTTCTCCATAGAAAACCCGACAGACGAAACCTCCTATATGGCAAATTTTGCACAAGCATTCAGTGATACCTTGTGGAGTGCATTTAATCCTTCTGTCAGTCTGAAATACAGCCCATTCAAAAACCTGTCTTTCCTGGGTATTTATTCCCATGGTTTCAGAGCACCCACCATAGATGATCTTACCCGTTCGGGTATGATGAGTATCGGATTCAAAGAAGCCAGTCCCCTTCTCAGGCCTGAGAAAATCAATCATTACCAGCTGACTGTTAACGCCCGGATCTTTCACTCACTTTTTATCGCTGGTGCTGCCTGGTATTCATCAGGAATTGATTATATTTACTATATAGACACCGGTGAAACGCTTTTCAATGGCAAGCGAAAGGTATACCGCAAAGACAATATCAACCAGATAGAAGCCATAGGCGCGGATCTTACATTAAAATGGAACCCTTACGAATGGATCCAGGCATATGCAAACTTAAGCCTGAACCGTTCGGTGATCCATAAGAATGAAATCCTGGAGGGTAAAAGGCTTTCGTATACACCGGGCCATATGGAAGGATTAGGGATCATAACCGATAATAAATATGTTGGGGGATCAGTGAATTGGGTATACAGGGGAGAGCAATATATGGACGATCTGAATGAATCACCAATACCGGCCCATGGAATCATTAGCCTAACCATTAATAAAACACTGGCAACCCATTTTAAAGTGTCGGTCACCCTTCAAAATCTGTCGGATAAGCAATATCTTTTTGATGGCCGTAACCTTACCCTGGGGAGATTTATAAGTGCCGGCTTTGAACTAATGTTCTGAACTATGGTGAAAAGAAGTGAGCTGACAGGAATCATTCTTGCCGGGGGGAAAAGCCGCAGGCTGGGAATGAACAAGGCAAATGCCATGGTAAAGGGGAAAAAATTAATTGAGTACCCGATTCAGTTGCTTGATAAATACTGCCACCAGCTTTTGATCAGTTCCAATCAGCCATTGCCGTTTCCCTATCCCGTGGTTCCTGATATCAGAAAAGAACAGGGACCGATGGTAGGTATCTATTCCTGCCTGCTCCGGTCAGTAACTCCTTATAATATTGTCTTTTCCTGTGATATGCCATTACTGAAGGAGGAGATTGTCGAACTCCTGATTGCCAGAATCGAAAGAAACAAGATCATAGTCCCCGTTCACCATAACAATCTGATGGAGCCCTTATGCGCCATATATCCCACCCATACCGCCCGGCCGATGTTTGAGTGCATACAGCAGAATCAGCTTACCCTGCATGAATTTATACTTGCCCAGCAACATATCATTGTAACCATCAGCAACAAGTTGAAATACTGGTCCGAAGATTTATTTTTCAACGTCAATACCCCCGAAGATCTTGAAAAGTTACAACATAGCTGATACAACGGATGACCGCTGGCTTAAAGCCGCAGTCATAGGCGGTACATGGGGGTCCTTTGAAATCATCGTGGGAAGCTTCCTGCATAACCTTAAAATACCCTTTGCAGGGACTGTTATGGCCTTTTTTTCGGTACTTCTTATGACCGCATTCCTGCAGCATTGGAAACAAAAAGGCATTATCTGGCGGGCGGGACTGATAGCTGCCCTCATGAAATCAATATCCCCCAGTGCTTTCCTTCTGGGCCCTATGACAGGTATCTTTCTCGAAGCGCTTTTCTTTGAGTTATCCATTACATTGCTGGGACTTAATTTCATGGCTTACCTTATCGGCGGAGGGCTCAGCCTGTTGAGTGCCCTCATGCATAAGCTGGTAAACCTACTGATCCTTTACGGGAAAGATTTTATAACCATTTACGAAAACATGCTAGCCTTTGCATTCAGGCAATTCGGTGATGCCGGATTAACCCTGCAGCATGTTCTGCTGGCATTGATACTGCTTTATGCCCTGGCCGGTATACTCGCCGCGCTGATAGGTTATCTTGCCGGAAGAAATATCGAGAATACACCTTCCTTATCCGTTACCATCGCGCTACCAGACGACAATAACAGCAACATTGAGGGCCTGCCGGCAAACCGCTCCATTGTTTTACTGGTTCTCCATATTATCGCAATCCCCTTGTTGCTCTATTTGAATTACCTTACCGCATGGTATGTTTCATTGATAGCCATCACCCTGTATGTTGGGATGCTGGTTTTAGTATACCCGGTTGTATTCCGGAGGCTCTCAAAACCCATGCTGTGGCTGCAGCTTGTTTTTATGTTCCTGCTTAGTTTTCTGTTCCTGAGCTCCTGGTCAGCTGAAACCGGATTCGGTAAGGAGGGATTGATCTCCGGTGTGCGGTTGAATCTGAGAGCGCTGCTGGTCATAGCAGGCTTTGCCGCGATTGGTTTTGAACTCCGGCATGAAAAAATCCGGTCTGCTTTTTTTTCCTACGGTAATCCAAAGGTTTACCAGTCGCTCAGGATATCCTTCAATCTGCTGCCGGCCTTCCTGCAGCAAATGAACTCACCCGGAATGCTGATCCGACACCCTTTTAACAGCCTTAAACAGATGCTTGTCAACGCAGAGTTTCTTTTTCACCAGATGCAAATAAACAAAAGAACGGATTAAGATAGAATGATTCTAAATATATAAATACTTATATACTTTAATATTCAACAAATCCAATAATTATTATTTTTGGATAAAACGTAGACAGATGACAACCCGGAGGCAATTTATACGAATATCCATGTTGGGGACCGGCGGTCTGGCTCTTGTTCCTTCAGCCTGCAAGCACTTTATTCCGGTGGACGTGGCCAAAGCTGCAACCGGCAATTTATTCCAACGCACCCCTACCTATTGTGAAATCTGTTTTTGGAAATGTGCAGGATGGGTATATAAAAATGACAAAAGTGAAATCTGGAAAATAACGGGTAATCAGGAGGACCTAAATTCCAATGGCCGTTTTTGTCCCCGTGGAACCGGAGGAGTGGGAATGTACTACGATGAAGACCGGTTAAAAACCCCGCTTATCAGGACCGAAGAACGCGGCAAGCAGAAATTCAGGGAAGCTACCTGGGATGAGGCATTTGACTATATAGCTGAAAAAATGAAGGGTATTGCAAAAGAGCACGGCCCGGAATGTATTGCACTTTTTACACACGGATCAGGAGGAACTTATTTTGGCGATTTGCTGAAAGCCTTCGGCTCGACAAGTATTGCAGCCCCGTCTTATGCTCAGTGCAGGGGCCCGCGTGAAGTGGGATTTATCGCTACTTTTGGTGAAGAAATTGGTTCTCCGGAGAATACCGACATAAGGGATACAAAATGCCTTGTGTTGATCGGCTCTCATATCGGGGAGAATATGCACAACGGGCAGGTGCAGGAAATGTCGGATGCCATTGATAAAGGAGCAGTCATCATAACGGTTGACCCCCGTTTTTCGACGGCTGCCGGAAAATCAAAATACTGGTTGCCTATTAAACCTGCCACTGACCTGGCATTGCTACTGTCATGGATTCATGTAATAATATACGAAGATCTGTATGATAAAAAATATGTTGAGCAATATACTTATGGTTTTGATGCCCTGAAAGAACACGTAAAGACCATGACGCCTGAATGGGCGTACGGCATAACCACCATTGATCCGAATGTTATCAGGAAAACAGCCCGCGAAATGGCCTATGCCTCTCCTGCTGTTATTGTTCATCCGGGACGGCATGTTACCTGGTACGGGGACGATACACAGAGAACAAGGGCGATTGCCATCCTGAATGCCATTCTTGGATCATGGGGCAGGCGTGGTGGATTTTTCCGTTCTGATAGTGTTGCTGTTCCTGCCTTTCCTCACCCTCCATTTCCCGAACCGAAAAGAACCTGGCGAGATGCATTCCCGGATAAATACAGGCTTGCCGATCTTGCCCTGGCTTCAGGAATTTGCGAAGCGACCATTCCGTCAGCAACAAGGGACTGTAATTTTCAGGCATGGATCGTGAATGGCACAAACCTTATTGAAACGCTGCCAAACCAGAAACAGACTATTGAAGCTATTCAAAACCTCCAGCTATTGGTAGCCATTGACACCATGCCGATGGAAATTACAGGTTGGGCCGATGTTGTACTTCCCGAATGCACTTATCTGGAACGTTATGACAGCATTAGGACCGGGCCCCATCGAAAGCCGCAGATCGCCCTGAGGATGCCTGCATCCGAACCATTGTACAATACAAAACCAGCCTGGTGGATGGCCAAAGAGCTATCAAAAAAACTGGGCCTTGAGGACTATTTTAACTGGAATTCATTTGAAGAATCACTCGACTGGCAGCTAAAACAGGTTGGTACCTCCCTGGAGGAAATGCAACGGCTTGGCGTTAAGACCTTCGAAAGAACGGCTGACGATCTTTATTATGCAGAAAATGAAGCGGTGGAATTTGCCACCAACACCGGAAAGATTGAATTGTTTTCCACCGCATTTGAAGCGGAAGGATTTGATCCTTTACCGAAGTACACCCCTCATGAAGACCCCCCTGAAGGGTACTACAGGTTGATCTACGGACGGGCACCGATGCATACGTTCAGCCGTACATCCAATAATCCGAACCTTACCGACCTGATGGACGAAAATACAGTATGGATCAATCCCAAAGTAGCCATTGAATGGGAATTAAAGAATGACCAGTACATCTGGTTGAAGAACCAGGACGGGATTGAGTCGGAATTCCCAATCAAGGTGAGAATTACGGAAAGGATCCGCTGGGATTCGGTTTACATGGTACATGGTTTCGGACATGCCGATAAGCGCCTCAGGCGATGCTACGGAAAGGGAGCCAGTGATGCCAGGCTGATCACAAAAGTACATATCGACCCGATCATGGGGGGGACCGGCATGCGGGGAAATTTTGTGACATTCCTTACCGAAAAACCCGCAGAAAAGGAGGTACAGTCATGAGATACGCAATGGCTGTTGATACCAAAAAATGCGTCGGCTGCTCCGACTGTGTCGTGGCATGCCAGACCGAGAACAACGTACCCATAGGATACTGCCGCGACTGGGTTGTGGAGGTCACCGACGGCACCTATCCTCAACTTGAAATAGAGATCCGGTCGGAGCGATGCAATCATTGTGCCAATGCACCCTGCGTCAGATGCTGTCCTACCGGTGCCAGCCATTTTACCGACGGCGGCATTGTGCTGGTCACTCCTGATAAATGTATTGGCTGCGGGGCCTGCATTGCTTCCTGTCCGTATGACGCCAGATATCCCCATCCCGACGGATATGTTGACAAATGTACCTTCTGCATTCACCGGATCAAAAAGGGACAGCAGCCTGCCTGTGTGGCGGTGTGCCCCACAAAATGCATGTATTTCGGCGACCTCGACGATCCCAACAGTGATGTTTCGGTGGTACTGAAAAGAAGAAAGCACAAAACACTCATTCCTGAAGCCGGAACAAAGCCTGAATTGTATTTTCTGATCTAAAACTGCTAATAACAACCCTATGCGCGAAGAATTAATTGTAAGCGGCAGATTGAACCCGATGGTGGATCCGCAACTGCATATCTGGCACTGGCAGATCCCATTGTATCTTTTTCTGGGAGGACTTGCTGCCGGGATCCTCTTTTTCGCCGCCCTTTATTATATCCTGGGAAAAGAAAAAGAATTCAACACCGTGGTAAAGCGGGCTCCATTTCTCGTCCCGGTTATACTGGTTCTTGGATTGCTGGCCCTTTTTATCGATCTGCGCCATAAAGCATTTTTCTGGCAACTGTATACCACGATTAAATTGCAGTCACCCATGTCATGGGGAGCCTGGGTGCTGATGCTGGTCACACCGCTGTCTTTCATATGGTGCGCCCTTCATATGAAAACGATCTGGCCCCAATGGGACTGGAAGTACAACTGGCTGAAAGAACTGGAGAAATTTTTCAACCGATATAAGACCGCTCTTGCCTGGATCATGCTGATATCATCGGTGATCCTGGGGATCTATACCGGTATTTTGTTCTCAGCCTTTAATGCCAGGCCGCTCTGGAACACATCTATCCTGGGTCCGTTGTTTCTGACTTCCGGCCTTTCTGCCGGAGCTGCCGTTATTGTTATGCTTTCAAAAGATATGACGGAGCGACAGGTATTGGCTAAGATTGACATCATGCTCATTGGTATTGAGTTGTTTCTCATTATCCATATGTTTATGGGATTCCTGGCCAGCACACAGGTGCAGATTGATGCTGCAAACCTCTTTCTTGGCGGCCCCTATACGGCAGTATTCTGGATCTTTGTCGTTACACTGGGGATGGTCTTTCCTGCCCTGCTGGAAGTGCTGGAGCTTAGGAAGTATCATATCCCGGCAATTCTGCCTGCTATCCTGGTACTCTTTGGAAGCCTGATGCTGAGGTTTATCATTGCTTTTGCCGGTCAGGAGAGCAGGTGGCTGTATTAAGAAGAGAGGGACAAGGGACAAGGGACAAGATGCCAGGATTAAAGGTAAAATTAGGTTCATTGCTGGGAGCAAATTCCCCTCCTTGGAGGGGTAAGGGGTGGGTTATTAAGAGTTTCAAATGATAAGTTAACAGACTTGCCTGCCGGCAGGCAGGTTGACAAAATAATAGTTAAAAAACAAAGAATATAGAAATTTATAATTTAAAGCTATGGGAAAAGAAACGGGGGAAACGAGGACAAAATATATAAATCCATACCTTGGCGGAGTATTGCTGGGACTGGTGCTCCTGGCTGCTAATTTTGTGGCCGGGCGTGGACTGGGGGCCAGCGGAGCGATCAAAAGCACTATCATCAGTGCCACGGAAGCAGTGGCACCAAATTACTCCACCGGCAATGAATACTTCAAAGAGTACCATGAATCCCATCAGGGTCACCCAATGAAAAACTGGCTTGTTTTTGAAATGTTGGGCGTATTGGTGGGCGGATTTTTATCCGGTGCCCTTGCGCATAGATTAAAACTCAAGGTGGAACATCATCCGAACCTAACCTCAAAAAAAAGACTGATCATGGCCTTGCTGGGAGGAACTTTGTTTGGTTTTGGCTCGCAGCTTGGAAGGGGATGCACAAGTGGTTCTGCATTAAGCGGCATGGCCGTGCTCTCGGTGGGAGGATTCATCACCATGGCCGCTATTTTCGGAACAGCTTTTGCACTGGCTTATTTCTTCCGAAAGAATTGGATCACTTAATAATAAGAAAGGGACAAGGAAAAGAAAGCAGCAGAAGGCAGTGGCAGTATACAGTAATCGGTATTCAGTCTGCAGCCTACCGGCAGGCAGGTCTGACAGCCTAAACCCATAAACCGCTAAATAGCTAAACAACTTTATCTTAAATCAACAAATCAATAAATACCATGGGCCCATTAGCAGTAAACGAAATAATATCAGAAAATACAAATTTTCTTCTGGCTTTTATCATTGGAATCGGATTCGGATTTGTGCTGGAACAATCAGGATTTTCATCAAGCCGTAAACTGGCCGGGGTTTTCTATGGTTATGACACCGTAGTCATGAAGGTCTTTTTTACCGGGGCTATAACGGCCATGATTGGCCTGTTATTCTTCAGCCTGTTCGACTGGGTTGATCTCAGCCTGGTATATGTCAATCCCAATTATCTCTATTCTGCCATCGTTGGCGGTGTGGTGATGGGAGCAGGCTTCATCATGGGCGGATTTTGCCCGGGCACCAGCTTTTGCGGGGCCGCCATTGGCAAGATAGATGCCATGGTTTTTGTGGCCGGCCTTTTCATCGGTGTATTCGGCTTCAGCATAAGCTTTGACTGGTGGAAAGAATTGTACTATGCTGCCTTTAAAGGATCCCCCAAGATGAGCGAAGCCCTGGGTATTACCGATGGCCTTTTTGCACTGCTGTTGATCGTTGTGGCCAGCGGGATGTTCTGGGCAGCCGAGTGGGCAGAGAAAAAATTCCCGCAACAGGAATATTAAGATCAGAGAAAAGAATAAAGAGAAGAAGAGCAAAGACTAATACAATAAAAGAAATGAAACCAAGAGTAATTTTAGCAATAGCAACGGTGTGCCTGGGACTGATCATTGCAGCGGTTCCTTCAGACACCACGAAACCCTTTAAGCTTACGGCATCTCAATTGCTTGAGGAAGTCAATACACGGACTCAGTTCATTGCGCCTGAGACAGTAGCGGATATGATCGTAAAAAAAGATCCTTCCCTTCGTCTAATTGATGTCAGGGGAAAGGACGAATACGATAAGTATCACCTGACAGATGCCTTGAATATTCCACTTACAGATCTGCTTTCCGAAGAATACACCGATGTTCTCGATCAGGAAATTAAGATGAACGTATTTTATTCCAACGGCTCGTTGCAGGCCAATGAGGCCTGGCTTATCACACGGCAGATGGGATATCAAAACAATTATGTGCTGGAAGGGGGACTGAATTATTGGTTTGATGCCATCATGAATCCTCAGAAGCCATCTTCGACCAGCCCCGATGAAGAATTTGCCAAATATGATTTTGCCCGCAGTGCCTCGCAAGCGCTGGGGGGAGGGAGCATCATAACCACGGTATCCAATAGCGGCAAGCTACCCATTAAACCCGTGATAACCGGCAAACCAAAGAAAAAGAAAGTGGCCGGGGGATGCTAAATTACGGTATTCGGTAACCAGTAACCGGTAGCAAGCGGGAAAGAATCAGAAACAGAATGAGAATGAGAATGATGAAAAACTCTTTCGCTCTCATTCTCATTTTCGCTCTGTAGACACCCTGGCAGGGCCCCCCCACCCTGTCAGGGTGTCCTTTTGTAGCATTCCAACTAACTGACAGCATATCAATACTTTCACAGTGATTTAATCACCTCATGAAGTATTTGGGCCACTTCTTTACCAAATCCTTCCAAGGCCGGATTTTGAACCGCCATCATCGAGGCTACAGGATTGATGGCCGCCACTTCCGTTTTCCCATTTTCTTTTTCAATCACCACTATATTGCAGGGCAGCATAGTGCCTATCATTTCTTCGGCTGTAACAGCCTTGTAAGCATAAGCCGGATTGCATGCCCCAAGGATAGTGTATTTCCTGAAATCAATCCCAAGCTTTTCCCTGAATTTTTCGTGCATACGGATTTCCGAAACAATACCAAATCCCTCTTTTTTTAATGACTCCGTTACTTTAAGAATGGTGGAATCAAAGCTCTCGTTAATAATTGTATTAAAATAGTAGTTCATATCTTTCAGTTTTTAGGCACCCTGACAGGGTATCCTGGATGTCTGCGGTTAGTCCTATTTCTTTAAGGTGTTGATACCAAAAAGAAAGTAAATGGGACAGAAACTTAAGATGCTGGTTATGATAAAAACGCCGGCCAGAATGAGCAATATAACTGCCAGTGTTCCTGAGATTGCGTTAGTTAAAAATAAAACGATAACCACCAGGGCGATCAATGTCCTGATTACCCTGTCAACAGAACCCATATTTTTTTTCATTTTCATTTTGATTTTATTTTGTGTTTATTTAAAACTTACTAACCCTTAGTTTCAAGAAATGTTCATTAAAAAAGTAGGGTAAAATATAATTGGCTCGGACTTAGAATAACTAACTTTATAAACGAAATTTCATTAAGTTGGTCACAAAGTTCTTAAATCATTGACAAAGGAAGAATTCAAGGTTTTGTTCGATTTGTATTTCGATGCTGTGCGCAGTTACCTGTTTTACCGCGGCGCAGATAAGGAACAGGCTTCTGATCTGGCCCAGGATGTTTTTATGAGGATATGGGAAAAGCAAATGGAAGTGGAACCGAAGACAGCAATCCGGCTTTTATATAAAATGGCCGGGGACATGTTTGTGAGCCGGTACAGAAGAGAAACGCTGGAAATGAATTATATGAGGTCTTTGAAAAGCGATATGGATAATTTTTCACCCGAAGACCAGCTGCGCTATAAGGAACTGAAAGCAAATTATACCAAAGCGCTGGCGTCACTGGGAGAAAAACAGCGTACCGTTTTTCTGATGGCCAGGATGGAGGGACTGAAATACCACGAAATTGCCGATCGGCTGAATTTAAGCGTGAAGGCAGTAGAAAAACGAATGAGCATTGCACTTGACTATCTGAAAAAAGCATTACATGAAAAATAATGGCAGCAAAGGAAAAAAATATTAAAAAACATGCTGACTTCTCAAAAGAAATGAAAGAAATGATCGCGGGCACTTACATTGAATGGGGTAAAAGCAAGGAGCAGATCTGGGCTGAGCTGGAACAAAGGATGGAAACAAAACAACCTGCCGGCAGAAGCATATTCATGAATACCGGTCTCAGGCTTGCCATAGCTGCTGCTATTGTTTTGCTTGTTGGGCTTGGTTTATTCATGCAGCTTTATACCAAAACCATGGGAATGCCTGCAGGTGAACATGGTTTTGTTTTTCTTTCAGATGGTTCGAAAATACATATCAATGCACAAACCTCCATAACCTACAAACCTCTTTTATATTTTTTGAAATTTTCACGGAAGGTGAGATTCGAGGGTGAGGCTTACTTTGAAGTAGAACCCGGAAAAAAATTCGAAGTTGTCTCAGATAAAGGTAAAACCACTGTACTGGGCACCAGCTTTAACATCTATTCGCGCAACAACGACTACCAGGTTACCTGTGTTACCGGTAAGGTAATGGTTACCGAAACACAAAATAATAAAACCATTATCCTGAATCCCGGTCAGCAAGCGGCATTAAACCGCAACGGATTGCTGGATGTAAATTCCGGTGTTAATACTGATCAAACCATATCGTGGTTAAATAACATACTTAACTTTACATCAACGCCTTTACCTAAGGTATTTGAAGAGGTCGGCAGGCAATACGGTGTTGTGATCCAATATCCCGGTGACCTGGATAATATCTATACGGGTACCTTTAAAGGAAGCACAAACGTTGAGACTGCTTTGGATCTTATTTGCAAACCCTTTAACCTGAATATCACCCGCACATCAGAAGATGAATATATCATTTCCAGGAATCAATAAGAAACCTTTAACCCAAAGATTACTTGTTTCCCTGGTATTACTGTACCTGGCCGGCAACGCATTCTCACAGGAGGTCAGGATCAACTGCACCGATGAATCCTTAAATAAAGTACTGATCGGGCTTCGTGACAACTATGGGCTGATGCTGTCTTTTGATGACAAACAATTATCGGCATACAAGTTCACCCTGGATAAGAAATTCACATCGCCTGGCCAAGCTTATCAATACCTGATCAAAGGCCTGCCCCTGACCTATGAAATGAATGAAGGAGTGGCAGTTTTTTACGCCGTCCAACCTCCGGAAAAAAAGAAAGAGTATATTATTTCGGGCAGGGTCTCCGATAAAACCAATCATGAGACCCTCCCCTTTTCCGCAATCCTCATCAACCAGTCAGGCCTGATGTCCGATGCTAAAGGGAACTTTTCCTTTACCTCAACAAACGACAGTGTATTTTCTCTTATCATATCTTATCTGGGCTATTATGTTCTCGATACGGTTGTGCCCTTTGGCAATCATTTCAATTTCAGGTTGACGCCTTCGGTCATTGCACTGGAAGAGATTGTAGTGATTGGGTCGGAGGTGGCTCGGTCGATCCAGACAGGTGTCTCACCCGGCATATCGAAGTTGAACCACAAGATAGCCTATTATTTGCCCGGCAATGGTGACAATTCCATTTTCAACCTGCTCAGATTGCAGCCCGGTGTCCTCGCGGCCGGGGAACAATCAG
>Ga0105101_10000221_pt1 | contig 22671 bp, 15 predicted proteins | sample PPLLak21cMay2015_2_FD_87037 | JGI IMG/M metagenome (GOLD analysis project Ga0105101, IMG submission 87037) | Freshwater sediment microbial communities from Prairie Pothole Lake near Jamestown, North Dakota, USA - PPLs Lake P8 Core (1) Depth... | ecosystem: Environmental > Aquatic > Freshwater >... | reverse complement strand
TGGCTTTACAGGAAAGAGATCAGTTCTGTTGAGGAGATGACCAACCTCTCGAAAATGATGAGGGAAAAGTTGTCGCTTGAGTATGAGATAGGTCTCTCAGCTCCTGAAAACTTCTCAAAAAGTGCTGACGAAACTAAGAAATATCTTTTTAAAGTTCAGAACGACAAATACATAGAAACGGCTTATATACCCGAAGACGACAGGGCAACAATCTGCGTCTCCTCGCAGGTAGGCTGCAAAATGGGCTGTATTTTCTGCATGACCGGAAAACAGGGCTTCCAGGGGAACCTCACATCAAATGAAATTCTCAACCAGTTCCGGAGCCTGCCCGAATTCAGGAAAATTACCAATATGGTCTTTATGGGTATGGGAGAACCGCTGGATAACATTACCGAGTTACTTAAGAGCCTTGACATACTGACATCCGAATGGGGTTATGGATGGAGCCCGACACGCATAACAGTGAGCACGGTTGGACTTAAAGCCAGCATTTCAGAGTTTCTTGAAAAGAGCAGGTGCCACCTGGCCGTCAGCCTTCACTCACCCTTTGATGATGAACGCAGGAAACTTATGCCTATCCAGAGAACCAACAGTGTTAAGGAGGTCCTCGACATAATACGCAATTTTGATTTTAATAATCAGCGCAGGGTATCGTTCGAGTACATCCTTTTCAATGGCCTTAACGATTCTACCAGGCATGTGAAGGAACTCGCGAGGATCCTGAACGGAATCAAATGCAGGATCAACCTGATCAGGTTCCACCCTGTGCCGGGTTCCCCATTCCGGAGTCCTGATATGTCAGCTGTGATAGCCTTCCGGGAAGCCCTCAATGCAAAAGGAATAATAACCACGGTACGGGCAAGCCGGGGTGAAGACATTCATGCCGCATGCGGACTCTTATCCACTCTGGAGCTTAACAAAAGCTGACATCCATGCTCAGGAAAAGTTTTTTACTGATCGGGGTCCTGATTTCCCTGGCAGCTGCCGGGCAGAATAAATCGCTTGATCTTCTACTGTCTGACTCATCTATGACACATGCGTCAGTTTCGTTTTGCATTCTGAATGCCTCTGACGGAAAACTCGTTTTTGAACACAATTCTCAAAAAAGCCTTATCCCTGCTTCAACAATGAAGCTTGTAACATCTTCAGCCGCACTCGAATTACTGGGACCAGAGCTTACATTCAAAACAACAATCGGGTACACCGGAACACTTGACAGAAAATCAGGCAGGCTTCATGGCGACATAGTTATCAGGGGCGGAGGCGATCCTGTACTTGGTTCGGAATATTTTAAGGATCATTACGGTGACTTTACCGGAATATGGTTAACTCAGATCATGAAGGCCGGAATTAAACAGATTGACGGAAGGATAATCACCGACGATTCCCGGTACGATTACCAGCCGGTTCCTGCGGGGTGGCTCTGGGAGGATTCCGGCAATTATTATGGCGCCGGAGCTCACGGTCTGTCGGTTTTTGACAATACATATGAAATTCATTTCCGCACCGGCGCAGAGAATTCATATCCGGTTCTGACAAAGATTGTCCCGGAAATATGCAGAAAAGATCTGAAAAATATGCTGGTTTCGTCGGGATACAGTGACAAGGGCTACGTTTTTGCTGCACCGTACAGTAACTCCGGATGGATCGCCGGATCAATCCCGGTGAACAGGAATGATTTTGTCCTTAAAGCCTCAATTCCCGACCCTCCTCTCCTGCTTGCAGAAATCATTGACAATAAGCTTGATTCCGCCGGCATAATCGTTTCGGGGAAACCGTCAACGGCCAGGCTTGAAAAAGACTTCAGCGTCAAGGAACTGACTGTAGTTTCAGAAACAATATCACCCCCGTTGAGTGCGATAATTGAAGTTTTGAACCATGAAAGTGTAAATCTGATCGCCGAACATCTTGTAAAGGAACTTGGAAGGGAATACAGGGGTCATGGCTCAACTGCCTCAGGGATTGAAGCGGTTTATGAGTTTTTAGATATGGCAGGCATCCCGGCTGATGGATTATTCATGGAAGACGGAAGCGGTTTGTCGCCCCTGAACTCCATAAATTCAGAAGTTATTGCGAAACTTCTGTTTCATATGAAAATAAGAGGGAAGTACTTTGATGACTTTTATTCGTCACTACCCGAAGCAGGAAAAGAGGGAACGCTGAAAAGCCGCTTTCATGACCCGCTCTTTGAACGGAACCTGAGAGCAAAGAGCGGGTCAATGACCAGGGTAATAAGCTATGCCGGATATTTCAGGGCCTCATCAGGGAAGGACTTGATATTCTGTATCATAATAAATAATTACTCAGGGCCTTCACAACAAATTATTGCAGGAATAGAATCAGTCGTCAAAGAAACCATATTGGATGAATAACAGGTCGGTTGTCAGGGCCTGCGGAATTAAACGTCAATCTTGGCATATTTTGCATGTGCTTCGATAAACTCTCTTCTCGGAGGTACTTCATCGCCCATCAGCATAGAGAATATATGATCAGCCTCGGCTGCGCTTTCGATCGTTATCTGCTTAAGTGTTCTTGTCTCGGGGTTCATTGTTGTTTGCCAGAGTTGTTCTGCATTCATCTCCCCCAGACCTTTGTACCTTTGAACACCTACCGAAGATTCTTTTCCCTGTCCAAATTCATTTATCGCGGCAAGACGTTCCTCTTCGGTCCAGCAATACTGCTCGTTCTTTCCTTTCTTTACAAGATAAAGGGGAGGCATAGCGATAAACAAATATCCTCCCTTGATCAGATCCTGCATATATCTGAAAAAGAAAGTCATAATAAGAGTATCAATATGGGATCCGTCAACATCGGCATCGGTCATGCATATTATTTTATGATAGCGCAGGCCCGTAAGGTTAAGCGCCTTGCTGTCCTCTTCCGTTCCAATATTGACGCCCAGCGCTGTAAAGATGTTTTTTATTTCTTCGCTTTCGTAAATTCTGTGCTCCATTGCTTTTTCAACGTTCAGGATCTTTCCCCTGAGTGGCAGGATGGCCTGGAATTTACGGTCGCGGCCCTGTTTCGCGGTACCGCCGGCAGAATCACCTTCCACCAGAAACAACTCACATTTTTCAGGGTCCCGGTCAGAACAATCTGCAAGCTTACCAGGAAGACCTGAACCTGAGAGGACAGTCTTGCGCTGAACAAGTTCCCTTGCTTTTCTGGCAGCGTGGCGTGCTGTTGCGGCAAGTATTACTTTCTGAACAATAATCCTTGCATCTTTTGGATTCTCCTCAAGGTAATCAGTAAGCATGGCGCTTACTGCCTGATCGACAGCGCCCATCACTTCAGAGTTGCCAAGCTTGGTCTTTGTCTGGCCTTCAAACTGCGGTTCGGCAACCTTGACAGAAATTACTGCCGTAAGGCCTTCCCTGAAATCGTCTCCATTTATATCAAATTTAAGCTTTGAAGTGGCTCCCGAATCCTCGGCATATTTCTTCAGTGTGCGGGTTAATCCGCGCTTAAAACCTGCCAGATGCGTGCCGCCTTCAATCGTATTGATATTGTTTACGTATGAATGTACGTTCTCAGAAAATGAGTTGTTGTACTGTAGGGCAATCTCCACAGGAATCTCTGTTTTGTCGTAGGAAATATGAATCGGCGCTCCTATCAGCCGCTCCCTGTTGGAATCGAGATATTCAACGAATTCCTTGAGCCCCAGATCGGAACGGAACTCCTCATAGCGCTCTATTCCACCGTTCCCGTTCTCAACGAGTTCCCTTTCATCCTTTAAGGTCAGAAGGATACCCTTGTTCAGGAAGGCAAGCTCGCGAAGCCTGGCTGCAAGTATTTCAAAGTTGAAATCGGTAGTCTGAAAAATCGTATTATCGGGCGTGAATGTGATTGTTGTTCCGGATTTGTCCGATTCACCGATAACCTCAACCGGGGTCACTGGCTTACCCTTTTCATATTCCTGCTTGAAAATCTTTCCCTCTCTCATTACAATGGCATCGAGGTGGCTGGAAAGGGCGTTCACGCATGAAACGCCCACACCATGAAGTCCTCCTGATACTTTGTACGAATCTTTATCAAACTTTCCACCCGCATGCAGTACTGTCATAACGACTTCAAGGGCTGATTTTTGCTCCTTCTCATGCAAGCCAGTCGGTATCCCGCGTCCGTCATCAATGGTAGTTAAGGAACCATCCTCGTGAATAATAAGGTCAATCCTCGAGCAATAACCTGCCAGGGCCTCATCAATTGAATTGTCAATCACTTCATAAACAAGATGATGCAACCCCTTAATCCCAATGTCACCAATGTACATTGCAGGCCTCTTCCGAACAGCTTCAAGACCCTCCAGTACCTGAATACTCTCTGCAGAGTAATCTGAGCTGTCCTGCAATTTTTTTTCGTTCTCACTCATTCTTCAATAGATTTTTTTTATCATTTTTACAAATTTTTCACACACGCAAAACTCACTTTTTTTGGCTTATAAATTATTGATTATATGAATTTTAATTTAATAGACAAAGATACTTTTTTTTAATGATTTCTATAGTTAAAACAGGTTAAAAGTAATGCACAATTTGTTAAAGAAATTAACATCAGGGGATGTGCAGTCTGGCAGTCATGCAGTCTTAAAGTCATGAGGTATTACAGTACCGGGGTCGAAACGCCAGAACATGACACAAATTACAGGCTGTAGCTGAATCCAACCAGGAAATTGAACATCTGCGAAGGATAATAAGCCCATTCGTAGTACCGGTTATACGAGATATTATTAACCTTGACCCAGAAGGAGAGTATTTTGGTATAGCGGTATTCAACGCTCAGTCCCAGATTTATGTGAAAAGGTTCAGTTGTCACAATGGGATCAAGAGTCATCCATCCTGCCGGACTTTCACTGCTCATGAGTTTCCTGCTGCCAAGGGCAGTAAGCTCAGCTCCGGCCATGATCTTGTTTCTCAGATTGTAGTTCATGCCTATCCTGCCATCCCAGTCAGGTTTGTTCCATGCATACTGGTTTGCCGACAGGGTGTATTTGTAGTAGTTGCCTTTGGCATTGAACGAAAGCTTGTCAGTAATGTTCCCGCTTAATTCCCCGTGAATATTGAAAACTTCAGCTTCATCAGGGACGGCAATAAAGTGATTTCCCCTTTCAAGTCGGGCCCCGTTCCAGACAACCGGAACCGTGTCGGGGTAGACTATGTTGGCGAATAAGAGCATGTCATCGATCAGTGAGTAAGAGGCTGAAACCACGTAGTTTCCGCCCATACCGTTGTTACCCTTCAGCCCGGCTGAGAAAGTGAGCGAATGGTCAGTATTCGGGATCCTGAATATACTTCCGTCCGGAACCAGGTAAGGATTCTCAGAAATAACATTAAGCGGATCATTGTTTTCCAGCCTGCCTCCAAGCTCGGCAAAGAATCTCATGTATTCGGGAACAATTGTGAATCCGAAATTTACATCGGGATACAGATGAAGTTTGGCCGCACTTGTCAGGTTCCTCTCCACAGCCAGCTGCAAACCGAGCTTGAAATTCCACTGGTCAGTGCTTTTCTTCAGGTAGGGACTAACCGAAAAGATATATTTCGGCTTTAAATTAAGTGAATCGGAGAGTCTATAATGGTCAAAATTCAGGCCCGAACCAACATAAAATCCTTCAAAGAGCTTTGCCATTCCGCCTGAAAAACCAATATGGTTCATGGTGCGATCCTTTGTGTTATGAAAGAAGTCATAGGAGAGCCCAAAGTCATATGAAAAATCTGCTGAATCAAGATTAAGTGATGAATAAGTGGCAGAGGCACCCAGGTCATAGTAATTAAGCCTGACATCCTTTTTAATCGGTTCAAACATGATATCTCCGGTTTTATAACCGTAAGCATACCTGGTTCTCTGAATAAAATTGGCAGAAACATCCAGCAGGCTTTGCCTGAAAAACTTCTTCCCGAAAAGCATAGCATCATTATCCATGAAGCCGGCAAAGACCCTCTGCCTGTTCTCAAGCGGTACCTTTCCGTTTGAGGAGTAGTGTTTTGCATAGAGTCCGAGCGCACCTTTCCTGGAACGATGGCTGGCGATGCTTATCTCCCCGAACGGCGTATTGTTATTTCCAAGGCCGGCCTTTACATAGCCCTTATATAGTTTTGGAAGGGGGTCGGAAAGAAGTGAAGCTGATTTTATCGTATTTATCGGATAAACCGGGGTGAATGGTTTCGTGATCACCTCATATCTGAATGACGGATTGATTTTTGCGGTATCATTTATTTCAGGCAGGTAACTTCTCTTCTTAACGTCGCGAAGCGACGGCTTGTACGGATTGTACAACGTTACTTCCCTTTTTAGATCAGCTTCCTCCTTAACCTGGGCATTGGCAGGTAATATAATTACAGCAATCAGGGCTAATATTGAAAAGCTTCTTCTTATCATTTTTCTTTCTTGTTTTTAGCAATTTTGTAATTCAGTCCGGGATCCGCTCCTGACAATTCTTTCTTATTGTCCTTCATCGAGTGATGCAAGTTTTGTCCTGACTTCATCGAGGATCCCGTCATTTCCAACAGTGTAGTATTCCTTAAGACTTTGCAGGGTGGCTCTTGCCTGAAGCGAATCTCCCTTTTTGATACTGATATCGGCCAGGAGGAGAAATACTTTTGCCATCCAGAACTGGTGAGGGGAATTCTGGTCAATGAACTGAGTCACCACTTTCTCCGATTCCTCAGTATTCCCATTCCTGAACAGCAGCTCCGCCACCCTGTATTTCGATTCAGCGCCTTCCACGCTTGTGATCTCTGTGGCAGTTTTCCTGAAGTCGACAAGCGCCTCATCAAATTCATTCAGGCTGTACCTCGCTTTCGCCCGTATAAACGTCGCTTCGCGAACGAGCTCAGCAGGCATGTTTGATGATGAGGTTATTTTATCGGATGCCGCAATGCTTTTCGAAGCATCTCCTTCCTGGTAAGCCGATCTGAGTTGTCCTCTGAGGGCGACCAGTTTGTTCTCGGAGGTCTCGGTTATCTTTTCAAGCCTCTGGTAATACTGGTACGCCTCCAGGAATTCCTCCATTCCGAAAAGGATTGATGAAGCTGCAATCAGTGACTGTTCCATGAACTGATTATTCGGTGATGCCACTACTTCCCTGTATAGTTCAAGCGCTTCTTCAGGCTTGCCCGCCGAATTAAGACATTCTGCCAGGTAATACTGGGCATTCAGTCTGAAACTTCCGTTCCGGAACTCGTTAAGGTAGTTCCTGAACACCTCCGATGCCTTGTTGCAGTTGCCCGAGATATAAAGGTTTTCACCCGATGCGTAAAGGAGTGAATCCTTTTCAGTTATATTGACATCACCAAATCCGAGGCTCTTGACATAAGCAAAATAACTCTCTACGTCATTCATGTCCACATAGGCATTTTTCAGTCCGGTCATTGCATACCTCGCTTCGGGAGAGGACCTGTAATTTTCAATCACTTTCCTGAACTGTGCAACTGATTTTTCATTCTCTCCCTGGTTGTAATAGAGCAGACCAAGCTGAACGATCGCCCTTGGAACAAACCAGCTTGAATCATGATTGGCAATGACATTTCTAAAATCCGCTTCTCCGCGCCGGTAATCCTCCAGGACCTGGTAAGCCCTTCCGCGTTCAAAAATTGCATTCGGAACATATGAAGAGGACGGATACCGTGAGATCAGGGAAGTAAGGACATCAATCTTGCCCCTCTCGTTGTTGGTAAGCCCAAGACAGAAACCCTTCTGGAACATGGCGTAATCGGCATCTGTTTTACCAAGATCAATGACCCTTTCATAATAACTGATTGCCTGCGGGTAGTTCGTGGTAATGAAATAACAGTCGGCAATCCTGGTTTTGGTATCGATCTGAATCTCCGGCCTGACATCGACGCCTCCCGATTCAAATGCCCTGAAATGGCTCAGGGCACCGTTGTAATCCCTGAGGTTGAAAAGTGCGTAACCAAGATTGTATCTTATCATTTCCGATTCAGAGTACCGGGATGAACCCGGAAGTCCCATGAATTGCTCATAATCATTCCTGGCATCTTCGTAAAGCCCAAGCCTGTAACTGGCTTCTCCTCTCCAGTATATTGCCCTGGTCCTGAACTCACTGTTGTATTTTTCATACTTTAGCGACCTGTTGAACATATCGATCGCCTCATCCATTTCCATATTGTTGAACAATTCAAGTCCCCTGAAAAAGGTAACACGCTGATAGGCTTCCTCCAGTCTGCTGTCCCTGGTTTTTATCTTTTCAAGTGCACTGAGGGCGGCCTGGTAATTCCTGATCTCTGTAAAAGTGGCAACGAGATAATTATAGGCTTCCCCGATCTTGTCTGACCCGGGATAAAGCTCAATATATTCCTGGAATGCTGCGATCGCTTCGCCAAAGGGAGAATAGGATGTTTCGTAGGTAAGCTTTGCATAGTTGAACAGCGATTCCTCCTTCAGTTTGGCGTCAAAATCCATTTTTGCCGCCTGCCCGAATGCGAACTGTGCTCTTTTCTTATCCTCTTTCTGCAGATAGCAATCGCCAAGGACATACCAGATATTCTGGCTAAGAACATCCGACCTGGCCCCCGTCCCTAGCAAAACCTTAATTGCCTGGTCAATATTGCCCGTACGGTAATAGCAGTATCCAAGCTGGTATTTATCCTCCCTGCCGCTTGCCTTTGAGCTTGCAGCAAATTGTTCAAGGTATTTCAAAGCTTCGGCATAATTTTCCTGGTTGTAATAGGCATCACCGATGAATCGGTACATCTCGACGGCACGATCCTTCGGAGCCGATTTCAGGAGCTCGGGTGCGATTTCAAGTATCCCCTCATAGTCCTTGTCAAGGTAAAGGATCTGAACAATGTAAAACGGTACAATTGGACCAAATGTCTCATCATCTTTCAGCTTCATGAATCCTTCAAGCGCCCCCTGGTACATTTTCTGCTCATAAAGGATGTGCGAATAATAATAAAGGGCCGGTGCAGTGTATTCCGTGTCTATATCCTTTATTTCAGAGAACATCATTAGTGCCTTAGCCTTATCGCCTCTTACATAAAGCGAATATCCGTATCTGAAATAATATTCTGGAAGTTTTTCGCTGTCAACCTCCTGCCTGTTAACGATCTCATAGTACTCGGCTGCCTTCCTGTAAGTCTTGTTCTGGTAAAAATAATCAGCCAGGGCCAGCCTGGCATCATTGATCTCAGGGCTTTCAGGGTGGGTGGATATATACATCAGCATCCTGTATTCGGAGTCGGGATTAAAAAGCATTAATGCCGATAAAGCTGCGTAGTATTCCGCCTCATCGATCTTTATTACTTCGGCCTGATCGCTGTTTTCAATATAAGAATCAAAAAGCTTGATGGCAGAGGCGTATTTTTCCTTATTGAAAAGATCCATCGCCCTGTTGAACTCCGAACCCAGATCACTTCCCGTAAAAGATACCTGCGACATTACACACGGGAAAAGTGCAACCAGGAGGCTGAATATCAGTACTGTTTTTTTTCTGTTCATAACTTATGCTTTTTGGCTTGTCTTTATTAAGATAATTCCGGAGCTCCGGTTCTTAATTAATTAATAATATATTAACAATAAGCCATTTACAACATTTTTTCAGAATTTTTTTATTGATGGTAAAATTACAATTATTAAACGGGGGCTGCCGGCCTTTATTACTGATTTTATCAACATATAAATGTTAATTATCAATTCTTTCACTAATTTGCACTTCAAATATTGAAATTATGGAGGATCCGACTTCCAACAATAAAATTATTGAGCTGACTGACTGTAATATATGGCAACAGGATCATCTTGTGCTGACGGGTGTTAACCTGAGTATTGACAAGGGTGAATTTGTATATCTCGTTGGAAAAGTCGGAAGCGGTAAGACAAGCCTGATAAAGACAATCAATGCCCAGCTTCCGTTGAAGGAAGGTTCCGGATCAGTTGCGGGGTATAATCTATCGGGCATTAAAACGAAAGAGATCCCCTTCCTGAGACGGAAGCTGGGGATAGTCTTCCAGGATTTTCAGCTTCTTATCGACAGGTCAGTAAACGACAACCTTGAATTTGTACTCAGGGCCACCGGCTGGAAGAACCGGCAGGAGATTGAGGCACGGATAAATCAGGTTCTTGAAAAAGTGGGGCTCAGCCTCAAGGGGTATAAGATGCCTCATCAGCTCTCGGGAGGAGAACAGCAGCGGGTCGTTATCGGACGCGCACTGCTCAATGACCCTGATATCATCCTTGCCGATGAACCTACAGGAAACCTTGATCCGGAAACATCGGAGGGGATTGTAAGGCTTCTTAAAGACATAAGCAGCACCGGAAGAGCAGTTGTGATCGCAACTCACAATTATACGATATTGAAAAAATTCAGCGGCCGGACAATCAAATGTGAAAACGGCAAGACGCTCGAGATCAGGGATGATGAGGAGATTGAGCTGGAACAACTCTGACACATCCTCTGAAGCTTAATCAATCCCGGCAAAACTTTATAAATCGGGGGAATATATATTATTTCCCAAATAAATAGTATCTTTGCGCCCTTAATCAATAAAGTGACTTCCTGAAAGCGTATAATTTCCTATTCCCCGGTCTGCTTTTGAGTTCATTAGTGCAGGGTTTACAGAACCACCTCTCCGGAACCACATCAAACAATTACAAATGATAAATTTTGAAGAATTGGGATTTACTCCCGGCATACTCAAGGCTGTCGGTGAGCTTGGATTCGATAGTGCCATGCCGGTGCAGGAGCAGGTTATTCCACTCATGCTCGGAGATGATTGCGATATAATAGCTCTGGCCCAGACAGGGACAGGGAAGACGGCAGCTTTCGGGCTTCCGCTGGTACAGACAACAGATACGGAACTTAATGCAACTCAATCGCTTATACTCTGCCCGACACGGGAACTTTGTATGCAGATCACCGGTGATCTGAACGATTATGCACGATATACAGGAAAGCTCAGGATACTGCCGGTTTACGGCGGCACCAGTTACGAGAATCAAATCAGCGCTTTAAAAAAAGGAGTACATATAATTGTTGCAACTCCCGGGCGTCTTATAGACCTTATCCACCGTGGGGTTGTCAGACTCTCATCAGTGAGCTCAGTCATACTGGATGAGGCCGATGAAATGCTCAATATGGGCTTCCTTGACAGCATAAATGAGATCCTTGATGAGGTTCCCACGGGAAGAAGAACACTCCTGTTCTCTGCAACCATGTCATCTGAGATAGGGTCAATTGCCAGGAAATACATGAATAATCCTGTCGAAATAACAATCGGAACAAAAAATGCCTCTGCCGAAAATGTAAGCCATGGATATTACCTGGTTCATGCAAGGGATAAATACAAAGTGCTGAAACGTATTGCTGATTCGGAACCCGGGATCTATGGAATAATCTTCTGCCGTACGCGCAAGGAGACCCAGGAGGTGGCCAGCAACCTTATAAGCGACGGCTATAATGCCGATGCCCTTCATGGCGATCTGTCGCAGGCCCAGAGAGATACGGTTATGCAGAAGTTCCGCGTAAGGGCGTTGCAGCTACTGGTGGCAACTGATGTTGCTGCCCGCGGCCTCGACGTTGATGACCTTACCCATGTGATAAACTACAGTCTTCCGGAAGATACCGAAATATACACCCACCGGTGCGGACGTACGGGCAGAGCAGGGAAAACGGGAATTTCACTTTCACTTGTACATCTGCGAGAGAGACAAATCCTGCAGCAGATAGAAAGAAAGGTAAAAAAACCGTTTAAGTCGCTTCAGATCCCCACAGGAGAGGAAATCTGCGGCAAACAGCTGTTTCACTGGGTCAAAAAGCTTGAAAATGTAGAAACGGAACATCAGGAAATTGAAAAATTTCTTCCCAAAATAAAGGAGAGGCTTTCCGCACATGACAGGGAAGAACTTCTGCGCCGGGTAGTCTCGCTTGAATTTAACAGGTTCCTCAATGATTACCGCTCCGGAGAGGATCTTATATCGCCGGTTATTGAAAGGGGGTCGGGAAGAACGGAAAGAAATGATACTCGTCACAAAGGGACCGGGAACTGGACACGGTTATTTATAAATCTCGGAAAAACGGATGGCTTCTTCCCTGAGCAGCTGATCGAGCTGATCAATAAAAACTCGAGGAGCAGAAAGATCCCAATCGGGAAAATCGACCTGATGAAAACCTTCTCATTCTTTGAAGTCGGTGAAAGTTATTCTGAGGAGCTTATCCAGGCCCTGAACAACTCAAAGTTCATGGACAGGAGGGTTGCAGTAGAGGTCGCCCAGCCAAAACCAGAATTTTCCTCAAATACGCATGATGAGAAGAGGAAAGGGAAAAAGACAGAGAAATGGCGTGAAAAAAAGAAGAGGGGCAAGCCGGTATTTCACCGCTTCAGATAATCATCGTACAATACCTGGAGGTAAGCTCTGCCTGACCTCCAGGCTTCCTCAGAGCGGGCACCGGTCTCAACGATCGGACGGCCCAGCTTATGGTCATATACCACAGACGCTTCCCCGGTGATAAAAGCGAATCCTTCATTAAAAGTATAGAAAGCAAATGAATTCGATTCCTTCGACAGAAGGTCCTTGCCGAAGGGAAAGCTGTTCCTTATGCCAAGCTGATCAAGAAGGGTTTCCGGAATATCGACCTGGGTGCCGAGTTTTTCAATTGTCAGCCCGGAAGTATTTAAAGCCCCCCCGACCCAGACCATCGGGATCTTGAAAATTTTATCCGAATAGACAAGCTCGTTGAGCGAATTCCGCCGGCAGTGATCGGCAACCAATATAACAAGTGTATTATCCCACCAGTCACACTTCTTTGCCCAGTCAATGAAATCACCGATACTCCTGTCGGCATAAAAAACCGAGTTTTTGAATTTTGTCAGATCATCCCTGCCTTCAAAAACAGGTTGCATCGGGACCTCAAACGGCTCATGGCTCGAAAGGGTCAGAACCACTTTGAAAAAAGGCTCCTCGATAATTTTCATTGAATCCTTAAGAGCGTTAAACAGAACATGATCATGAACACCCCATTTTGAATTGTAATTTGAAGGATCGAAATTTTCCATCGTTATAATCTCATGAAAGCCCGACGCGATGACAAATGAGTTGAAATTAGCAAAGTTGATGTCGCCTCCGTACCAGAAAGAGGTATTATAGTCAAGGCTGTCCATGATCCTGACCAGGCTCGGGAGCGACTGCGTTTTTTTCGGCTCCTTTATGATTGATGTTGCCGGCTGGGCTGGGTATCCGTTCAGTATTGCAGGAAGGGCTTTGTCGGTGCGGTTACCCGATGCATAGAAATTTGAAAAGACAATTCCCTCATGAATAAGCTTGTTTAAGCGGGGTGTGGTGAGTGGATCGCCGCCCAGAGGTCCGACCAGCGTATTACCGAACGATTCAAGGAGGATAAAAATGATGTTTGGTGAAGTATTATTGAGCACCTTTCGTGGATTACCCTTCTTCATTGTCAGTGAATCAACAACTGCCCGGGAGGATGACAGATCTCCGAATTCATAAGGGTTTTTAAGAGGTTTCCTGTTGAAGTACGAAGCACCTACATTCCAGACCACATTGATTGCAGTATGATTGACAAACATATTTTCATTGAAATATACTGTTCCGGCATTTATCGGTGCAACGCCAAACCCTCCCCTGATCGGAATAATAAGTGAACCGAAAAAAAGCATGAAGAGAAGCGTTGCAAGGATCTTATGCCTGGTATCGACCGGGAATTCAAACAGGATATCGATCCGCCTGAAATAGAGAATTGAGAAAAACAATGTTATCGCTGCAACGGAAAGGCAGACAGTTATGATTTTCAGTGTAGTCACCGAAGCTGCTGCCTCCTGCGGGGTTTTAAGGTACAAGAATGGCGTGTAGTCCATCCTGAATCCCCAGTAGGTGTACAAAACCGAATCTCCAACAATTATGGCTGAAGAGATAAAAAGAAGCAAAATAGTGTACCACCTGATGAAATACCTGAACCAGTGGCCTTTTATCCAGATAGCAGGCAGTGAAACCAGCAGCGGCAATATGAGGACATACCCCGTTGCGGACAGATCGAGCTTTAATCCATGAAAAAAGGTGGATGTAAGTAAATCTGCACCGAACTGAAATGATTCCTTATGGTGTGTCAGAATAAAGAACAGCCTGGCAAACCAGAAGAATGACAGCCAGAATAAAATGTAAACACCAAGCGACAGAAGCCTTTTTCTCATCCGGTCTTGATTTTTTCGGGTTTGGCGACGTGTACGGAATTACTAACATAGAACACTATCAATGAACCCGTTATAATTACCATGCCTGTTATTGTAAGCCATTCTGGACCTTCACCTGGCACCATAAGCCAGCTGAGTATCGCGCCTACAACCGGGATTAAGAACTTCCACAAATTGAGTTCGGAAACCTTGACTCCTGGCCGCTGTAACAGCTTAAACCAGACCGAAAATGCAAATGCCGACATAAAGCTCAGCCATACCAGGTCGATCCAGTATTCAGTTGGCTTGACGGGATGGGCCGTTCCCTCAACAGCCAGTGAAAGAAGATATATTATCAACCCGCCGGTCCCGAGCGTGACCGAACTAAGAACGAAAGGATTCATACCCTTGCTTTTTAAAGAGACCACAACGTTACTCGTAGCCGTCGCAATATTAGCAATAAGAATCAATATCACTCCCAGGAACTCGATTGCCGTACCCATTTTCAGAGCCTGCCGTCCCGCACTGATCAGGATCACTCCGGAGATGCCGAAAATTATGGTGATTACCTTTGCCCTGGTTAGCTTGTCCTCCCTGTGCATGACGGCAGCTACAACCGCAGTAACAAGCGGCTGTGAACCTACTATGACCGCTCCCAGAGCACCCGGAACAAGATCCATGCCGATATAGAACAACATGTAGTTCATCAGGGTTTGAAGCCCTGTTACAATGATAACTACGTTCCGGTTTTCCCTTACCATTTTTACAAATTCCTTAGGCCTGACTGTAAATGGAAGGATCATCAGTCCGGATATAATAAACCTTATTCCTGCAAAGTGCAATGGAGTATCAAATTGAAGCCCGAGTTTGATGCAAGGATAAGCTGTCGACCACAGGAGACAGGCAATAATTGCCCAGAATATTGTATTCCCCTTGTTGTTCAATTAAAATAATTTGGCCGCAAATATCAGAAAAAAATTACTTTTCCGCAATATTCCAGTCAGGGGGCTCCTGCCCCAGCAAATATTTTACGAAAAAATCACGGCGTTTTCTTTCACCATATAAGCCTCCGCTTGTGTGCTTTGCTCCCGGAAGTAAAACATATTCAAATTCCTTGTTTGCCTTTATCAGGGAATTGACCATCTGCTCCGTGGAGGCGGGATCCACGTTATTGTCCATTTCCCCGTTAAGCAGCAACAGCTTTCCCCTGAGCCTCCAGGCGTTTTCCACATTCGACGACCGGGCATATTCCTCACCCACGGGCCATCCCATCCACTGTTCATTCCACCACATCTTATCCATCCTGTTATCATGGCAGCCGCATGAAGCAACTGCAACCCGGTAAAACTCAGGATGGAAAAGCACCGCTCCTGCCGCATTCTGCCCTCCGGCGGACGTACCGTATACCCCTACCCTGTCCAGGTCCATATAAGGATATTTTTCCGCAGCTGCCCTTAGCCAAAGAATCCTGTCAGGAAATCCTGCATCCCCGATGTTCTTCCAGCATATGTCGTGAAATGCCTTGGACCGGTTCGAGGTACCCATGCCGTCGATCTTAACGACAATAAAGCCCAGCTCCGCCAGCTGATGCATACCGGTTGCTACTGCCCGGAAACTCTTGGGTACAAAACTGCTGTGAGGTCCGGCATAAATATCTTCAATCACCGGGTATTTTTTTGAAGGATCAAAATTTACAGGCCTTATTATTATTCCCCATATGTCGGTTCTTCCGTCCCTGCCTTTGGCATAAAATGTTTCAGGCAACCTTATTCCTGTCTCGAGCAATTTTGAGATATCCGCCTTCTCGATCAGCATGACCTGCGATCCATCCTCTGTCTTTCGCAGGACAGAAACCGGAGGAACATCAGCTTTAGACCAGATATCCACAAAGTACTTTTTGTCAGGAGAAAAATGTGCTTCGTGGGTGCCATCTCCTTCTGAGATCCGGATCATGCCTGTTCCATCAAAATTTATCCTGTAATAATTTACAAAATATGGATCACCGGGCTCCTTCCCGCTGCCCTCAAAAACAATTTGCCTGTTCTTTTCATCCACGAACGAAACATTCCTGACAACCCATTCGCCTGAAGTTATCTGATTCTTCACCTCGCCGGTGGCGGCGTTATACAGATAGAGATGGTTCCAGCCATCCCTTTCGGAAGCCCAGATTATCTCATTCGAACTCTCGGCATCATATCTGTACTTCTTGCCGCTGTAATCAATGAAAGTGGGTGAGGATTCATTTATAATAACTTTCGATTCCCCGGTTTTTGCATCAACCCTGATAACCTGGTAGGTCTGATGTCCCCTTTTATTATATTCATAGGTAAAATAGCTGTTATCCTTGCCCCATGTGATATTATTTATCCAATACTGGTTCGGGATGCAGCTGTCGTCCACTTTAACAGGCGATTTTGATCCGACTTCAAAAAGCTGCGGGTATTTCTGGGGAATCGCATCTCCCGGTTTCTGGTACTCGTAAGCATAATGCCTGGGTTGAAGCTGATCGGCTGGAGAGGATTCAATATAATGGATCATGTGCTTTTCAGCAGGCTTAACCCTGTATGCAACAAGCTTTTTAGAATCGGGCGACCATTTTACTGACGAGGAATAATATTCCCCAAAGGCCCCATCGATGCTCAGCTTGTATTCTTTCTTATCTTCTGCAGACCGTATATATACATTAAAGTCCTTTATGAACGCTGTCCATTTCTTGTCGGGTGAATCAACCGGATCTCCGGAAAGTTCGTCCTTAAATCCCCAGTCCCATCCTCCCTGCCTGTTCCTGTCAGTTACCTTATCCCTGCGCACTATGCTGTAGTCGCGAAGAGTACATATCCAATTGTAATTATCATAACTGAAGGCAAAGCTACTCATGCGGTCGGAAAACACAATATTTTTTATAGGCAGCTTCCCCGGTTCCGCCTTTTTCCCTGTGGCCTTTTCAAATGCAGCCGAAAACTTTTTCTGGTCAAATGCCTGCTTCCTGGTCAGGTTTTCAGTATTGACAACAATGTAATCGGTCCCTCCTGGTGTTATATTTTCATAAAGAAAATTGTTTGTATTCCCGATCCATGATGGATCGACATTCCCGTAAAACATTTTCCCGGTCGTTGATTTTACCAGGTCATCCGCTCTCCTGTAATCATCGGCCGTTACCTGCGACTGCACGATAAGTGTTGAGACGGCAATATTGAGTGCAAAAGCAATTGCCAGTTTACCTGTTTCCATTTCAGTCGATTTACTTAATGAAAGATGCGGTTAAAATTAATAGAATTTGAGTTCAGAAAAGATGTTCAAAAATATATTAAACATTATTAAGAGGCTTTAACCTGTTTTAACAAAAATACAAAACACTTCGTGAATGAAATTAAAAAATACGTATTATAATACGTATTATAATACGTATTAAAAGACATATTATAATACATATTAAAATAGTGCTGTTCAGAATACAACGAAAAAGTTTTTTCCATAATAATAAGCAACCCCTTTTATAAAAGAGGTTAATGGCATTGCCGTTCTTAAGGAATTGGATAGCTTATGAATCAAACTTTATGTAACTGACATACAATATCTTACATTTGGGGCTGTTGAATAAGTCAAAATCCTTTAACCGCAGAGGGCGCAAAGGAAAGACGCAAAGTTCGCAAAGAGCTGAATTTATGTGTTTTAGCTTTGCGTTCTTTGCGGTTAAAAAGGACTTTTTCAACAATCCCAAACTTATTTAATTGTTTTTCTGCAAATTAACTCCATAAAACAGCTTCTGCATCAACCACCCCGGCCAGGGGTTAGGGGAGAGTTCGTGTGGATTTTCAGAATGCAATAATATTTAATAGATTTGTTTTTATATCCTGTTTTTTATGACAGTTGCAGAATACCTGGCAGATCAGCTGGCAGCTACGGGGGTACGATATGTCTTTGGGATTCCCGGAGGGCCATCTATCCCTTATATGGAAGCATTCAGATCAGCCGGAATTGAGTTTATCCTCGTATCGCACGAATCCGCCGCGGGGATCATGGCCGACGTTTCAGCCAGGCTGACGGGAATTCCGGGGGTGTGCCATTCCACATTCGGTCCCGGAGCCACCAATCTTGCAACCGGTGCCGGCTGCGCACTGCTCGACCGGTCGCCTGTCATCGTTCTGACAAGTGAGATTGAAGATGGTATGATCAACCGGACCACCCAGATGAACATTGATCATCAGAAACTTTATGAACCGCTTTCGAAGGGTACCTTCCGACTTACCCCCCTTAACGCACCGGAGGTGATCGAAAAAGCTGCCGCTCTCTGCAGGGAAGAGTATCCCGGGCCCGTCCATATAGGTCTTCCGGCGGATATCGCAAATGCAGAAATTCAGGCCGGACCAGTGCCCTCATTTCAACCTGAACCGGTGAGTGACACAAATGATGTCAGCCGGGTCATTTCCCTGCTTGAGAATTCCAGGAATCCGTTGCTGGCGGTTGGACTTACTGCTGCCCGACTGGGTGCCGGACCCGGATTGATGGCATTCCTTGAGAAGAAGAAGATACCGGTTGTTCTGACACCGATGGCAAAGGGAGTCCTCCCCGAAGATCATCAATGCTATGCCGGTGTGCTTTTTCATGCATTAAGCGACTATCTTGAAGATTTATTTGAACGGACTGACCTGGTTATCGGGATCGGTTATGATCCGGTGGAATATAATTATGAATCGTGGATGCCCGATGTACCGCTCATTCATTTCAATACCAGGATCACTGATATGCCCGTATCCGATAACATTGTTCAATACACCGGCATTCCCGGAGAATGGTTTGATATACTGGACAACCACTTTACGGTATATACAGAATTCAACAGCGCAGTTATAAATTCAGTACGGGATGAGATGGCTTCGGTTTTCGAAGGCTTTACCGATCATTTTGGTCCGGTAACAGCCCTTAAGGTCCTTATGGAGGAGTTACCTGATGATGCCATCATAACAGCCGATGTCGGATCGCATCTGCATCTGGCAGGACAGTACTGGAGAACTCATGGCAGGAGAAACCTGTTAATGACAAACGGCTGGTCAGGGATGGGATTCGGCATCCCTGCTGCATTGTCGGCGCAGCTTGTAAGTCCGGGAAGGACCGTAGCCTGCATAACAGGCGATGGGGGTTTCCTGATGACTGCCGGGGAGGTGATTACGGCAAGGAGATATAACCTGCCCGTGATAATCATTGTCCTGTCCGATGGCGAACTGAATCTTATAAGACTGAAACAATCATGGAAAAACATTGCACCATATGGTACGGTGCTCTATTCAGGCGATCTGTTCGCTTCAGGGACGTTCCTGGGTGTAAAAGTGATCAATGCCGATTCGGAAACAGGCATGCGTGATGCAGTGAACGACGCACTCTTACTGAATGAACCTGTAATTATCAATGCAAGGATTGATCCTGAAGACTATACGTGGCTGGTCGTCAGAAAATAAATGATGAATTACTTGCTTGTTTTTTCCTTCTTTGGTTTGGCTTCCTTTGCTTCCTTTTTTTCCTTTGCAGCAACAGCATCCTTAGGTTCTTTCTTATGCGGGGCAGTTTTGGCTTCCTTTTTTTCAGGGGTTTCCTTTGACGGTTTTACCTCCTTTGCCGGCCTGGCTTCCGTTGCCTCCTTTACTACCTTCACTTCATTGAGAGGCTGAACTTCATTTACTTCAACAACTTCCTTAACCTCCTGTACCGTTTTCTTTTCTCTGGCCGGCTTTTTATCCTTAATTTCTTTTTCCTGAACTGCCATTACCTGTTTGATTCCCGGTTTGTCAGCTTTTTTCTTGCGACGTCTGACACCATAAGTACCAAGAATAATTTTCCCTCTTCTTGATTTTTTATCACCTTTTCCCATAATAATTGCTTTATATACTGTAAGATTCCTGTGAAATCTTTTTATTGCTGCCAAAGTTAATAATATTCTTTATTTTTAATTAAAAATTTAATCCTTTCATATGAGAAGAAAAGAGAGGGAAGTCGGCATTGAAGAGATGGAAGGGATAATTCTGCGGTCGGATGTATGCCGGATAGCATTGACAGACGGGACCACACCCTATATCGTAACAATGAATTTCGGATATGCGGGAGGGGCTGACAAAAAGCTCTATTTCCATTGTGCACCGGAGGGTAGAAAAATCGAAATGATCAGAAAGAACAACTATGTCTGTTTTGAAATGGATACTGATCATGCGATTATTGAAGGCAATGAGGCCTGTGATTTTGGCATGAAATTCAGCAGTATTATCGGTTGGGGAAAGATTTTTATCCTTACTGATAATGAGAAGAAAAAAGAAGGATTGACTTCGATAATGCAGCACTATTCAAAAAGAAGCGGATTTAATTACCATCCTGAAGTCTTTGAAAGAACTACCGTATTACGGCTCGATATAATTTCAATGACCGGGAAAAAGATCTGACGTAAGCCGGAAGATCAGTTTTCAACTTTATAGTTTCTGAATATTCCCCGTGTTATCCACAGCATGATCCCTTCAGGGACAAATAATGCCAACCTGAAAACCAGTGTGGTGAACCTGCCTGGCATTACCACCTTTCTTCTTTTAAACATTCCATCAACAGCCTCATATGCAACCTCTTCAGCGCTCAGCGCCAGTTTTCGTGCGAACCACCCATTTCTTTCAATCCTGTTGAGTGTCATCCTGTTGGTTCTTACGGAAGCAGGCACCACGACACAGGTAAATGGCGAAGATCCTTTAAATTCCGATTCGAGAGCCCTTGTAAAAAAGTATATATATGATTTCGAGGCCAGATAAACGCTTTTATAAGCCGTTGGAAGATAACTCCCAAAGCTGCTGAGGTTCAAGATATAGGATTCGTTATGCGATTTAAGTTCAGGAGTAAAAAAACTGGTCAGCAGTGTCAGAGCCCTGACGTTTAACAATAACATATGATCGATCTGCTTTTTGGATATGCTTTCAATAGGACCTTCAAATCCTATTCCTGCATTGTTTACCAGTATGTTCACCTTAAGCCCTTTCTTCTGAACAAAATCAACCAGATTTTCAGGTCCCCGTTCGTGGGTCAGTTTACTTTCAAAACAAAGAACCGATATTCTGTTTTCTGATTCCAGTTCTCTGCAATAGTCACCCAGCGACTGGCCAGGCAGTGAACTTAGAATCAGATTGTGTTTCCTTCTGGCCAGCTCACCTGCAATAGCCTTGCCAATGCCGCTGCTGGCTCCCGTAACTACCGCGTATGCGTTATTTTCTGACCCCATTTTGTTCCGTTTTTAACCATTTTATTGTTTCTGCAACCCCTTTACTGAAAGGAGTGATCGTGTAACCCAATTCATATTCCGCCTTTTTACTCGACATAATCCAGTCATTCAGGTATTTATCAAGCCAGTCCCTGGTTATCAAAGGCGGTTTCCCGGTGATTTTTGAGAAAAATACAGCAATATTGACAATCCATTTCATAAAACCAGCCGGAAAGGGAATTAAAACTCTCCTTTTCCCTGCCTCCTCTCCTATTTTTGCAAACAACTCCCTGAAAGAGAGATTTTCCCCACCGAGGATATATCGTTCGCCCGGCCTTCCTTTCATTGCAGCAAGTAAATGACCTTCAACAACATCGTCAATGAAAACATAATTCCCGGCCGATCGGCCGTCTCCCGGGAGAATCCTCCAGAGACCTGAAATATAAAGTCTGATTATCCTGGTCAATGAATTGCTCTTTGTAAGTTTTCCCGGACCATACACCCTGGTGGGATTAACAATTGAAACATTCAGTCCTTTTTTACTGAAGTCAATCGCCACCTTCTCGGCTTCCGCTTTTGATTTTTCATACAGAGTATTATATACGGGATCATAATTTGTCATTTCACCGACCGATTTACCATTTCGGGAATAACCCATTGTACCTCCGGTTGACGTAATGACGACTTTACTGACTTTACATTCCAGTGCAACTTCAAGGATATTGACAGTGCCCGTAACATTAGTCTTTGTAACCAGTGAAGGGTCGTCACTCCATGGTTTTGTGAATGCTGCCATGTGGAAAACGCAATCACACTCCCTCATCCCCTCCCGGAGAGCTTCCCCGTTGAAAATATCACCGGTCACAATGGCAGCTTTTTCCATGCCGGCGAACCTGCTTACGGCAGGATCCCTGACAAGCAGGGTAACGCTGTGATTCTCCAAAACAAGCCTTTCAGTCAATCTCGAACCTATGAATCCTGTTCCCCCTGTTATAAAAAACTTCATACATGCTGCGTCTTAAGGTGAACACGAATTTCAGGATTGTGATAGACAGAAAATAATCCGGTCATAACGGCAATTGTGGAATGAATAAAAAAAGCCGGCAGGAACGAACCGGTAAGATAACTTAAAAGACACAGTATAATACCGGTGGGGAGAGCCCCCAGAGCCATGAATTTGCCTTTACTTATATGGACAGCCGAATAGAGCAAAAGGTTTATCAGCAAGGCCGGCCAGAATCCGAAAGCCTCAAAGAAAAGGGACCATAATATCCCCCTGAAAAGAAGCTCATATCCGAAGATATA
>Ga0105101_10000220_pt1 | contig 22695 bp, 19 predicted proteins | sample PPLLak21cMay2015_2_FD_87037 | JGI IMG/M metagenome (GOLD analysis project Ga0105101, IMG submission 87037) | Freshwater sediment microbial communities from Prairie Pothole Lake near Jamestown, North Dakota, USA - PPLs Lake P8 Core (1) Depth... | ecosystem: Environmental > Aquatic > Freshwater >... | reverse complement strand
TAAACAATTAAGTTGACCAAATAGTTTAACCAAAAGGTTAAAGATATTATAAAATATTAATAAATGACAATATTTAAAGTGGATTTTTTTGAAAGACCGAAGACGGATGACGGATGACGGTCAATTAATGCTTCGGTCATCGGTCATCGGTCATCGGTCATCGGTCATCGGTCATCGGTCTCAAAATACTTCGGTCCCCGGTTATCAGTCATCGGTCCCCGGTCATCGGTCTCCAAAAAGAAAGGAAGGGTTGGGTTTCTAAAAGGGACATTAATTAAGATCAGATAATTTTGCCTGATAAAATGTAATTTTTCTACATTTGTAATAGAATTATTAGGAGTACAAATCTAAAATTTACCGGAATATGAAAACTGAAGGCAGACGCACCAGCGGAAATGTTGAGGACAGGCGGGGGATGTCGACCGGCAAAATGGCGGTCGGTGGAGGTATCGGGACTATTGTGATTGTGCTTATTGTTTTACTTCTTGGCGGCGATCCATCTCAGGTTGTCGACACTATGCAGGCCCCGGCAACTGAATCAGGTCCGGTTACCGCAACTGCAGAAGAGGAGGCACTGAAAGATTACGTATCGGTTGTACTTGCCGGTACTGAAGATGTATGGACCAAAGTCTTCCAGGAGTCCAATATGACTTACCGCCAGCCTACACTTGTACTGTTCAGGGAACAGGTGCAGTCAGCATGCGGCCTTGCAAGCGCAGCCAGCGGCCCGTTCTATTGTCCGGGTGACGAGAAAGTCTATATCGACCTGGCTTTCTGTGATGATCTGAAAGCAAAGTTCGGGGCTTATGGCGATTTTGCAATTGCTTATGTTATAGCTCATGAGATAGGGCATCATGTACAGAATCTGCTGGGTACGCTAAATGAGGTGAACTCGCAGAGATCGAACCAACTGCTGGTGCGCCTTGAGCTGCAGGCTGATTTTCTTGCGGGGATGTGGGCGCATTACGATCAGAAAATGTTCAACTCAATTGAAGCAGGTGACATTGAAGAAGCTATGAATGCTGCAGCATCGGTAGGCGATGATGTCCTGCAGAAGAAATACCAGGGACGTGTAATTCCCGATGCTTTCACGCATGGAACCGCGGCCCAGCGCAAGGAATGGTTCAGGCGGGGCTACACCTCGGGAGATTATGATCAGGGCGATACTTTTAATGCAAATATCTGATCAATTGTCATAATTTAACATGCAGGCAGGACTATTTTATTCCTGCCTTTTCTATCGTATAAACATTCCAGACGCATCCGTTGTCAAATTGCTCTGACTTTTTTAGTCTCAGCTTTAATTCATCCTTTATGCCGTAAAACATCGGGTAACAATTTCCACCGATTAGGAGCGGATGGATAAGAACGCTCAGCTCACTGACAAGTCCCAGATTAATGAGATGACTTCCCAGTACCCTCCCGGTATCGGTAAGGATCTTATTGATTTTATATTTTTCAGAGAGGAACGCAAGCGCAAATTCAAGGTCTGTTTTTTCGGCACCGGCAATGATGAAACTGTAATTTCTTTCCTTAAGATAGTCCAGGTAATCAACAGGAGTAGATTCTGATGCCAGGATGATAACGTCCCTGCAGTATTCAAATCTCCGGCAGGTATGAAGCGCACCTTTAAGGCGGCCCCGGGAATCAACGATCACCCACCAGGGAAGCCCCTGATGACGACGGGGAACTTCAAAATCGGAGGGTAATTCCTCCGGGATTCCCCCACCGAACATCTCATTGCCCGCAATTATCGTATCGGCGCCAATAAGGTGGGCATCGGGGTGGTAGTCCCCGGCGATCCTGTAATGGAGCTCCATATCGGGCATGAAGCCTGTCAGGGAGCCATCGAGGCTGACGGAGTTGTGGATAATTATTTCAGTTTTCATATCAGTGTACGTTAAAAGTATGTTTGGGGTAAGTATATTTTAACCTTTGACGTTGTTTCAATCCTGTCGTGATCCGTCTTGCAGAAGCCTCATTCAGGCTGAGCCGGATCACCATTTGATCAAAGTTAAGGTTAAAACTGACAGAGAAATGATCCGGAAGTGAAAATAATTGCAGTGGGCATTTATCAGGCTAATATTATGAATTTCAATTATAATGAGAATAGAATATAATGTGATATATATAATATTAACATAGTATAATATGAAATAAAAGTAATATGGGAAAATAATAATATATAATATAAATATTAAGAAAATATAGTATAATTAAAATATAATATTATATTTGCACAATATAAAAGCAGTTTAAATAATACAGTTAACCTACATAATTTGAACACATGATATCAAACGAACTTCTCAGCGGCTCTCTGAAAACAATCATCCTGAAATTGTTAAAAGAACAGGGCCCGATGCATGGTTATGCAATCACCCAGAAAGTAGAGGAGCTTACCGAAGGTAAAATAATGCTCAGCTATGGGGCAATTTACCCTGTACTTCATAAACTCAAAAATGATAAGGTACTGGTCACCTCTTCCGAAATGTTCAATAACCGGGTCAGGGTGTATTATTCCCTTACTCCAAAGGGTGACAAACTCGTTGTTGAAAAAATCAGGGAGCTGACTGAATTTATCAGGTCGCTTCAAATAATAGTTGACCTTAAACCCGGACTCAGCCATGCCTGAACTGTCACCTGAGAACATTGAGCAGATAACCAGGGATATCAGGAATCAGGAAATTACTTTCTCCCACCTTGCTGACGACCTGATCGATCATGTTTGCTGCGATGTGGAATCGGAAATGAACAATGGTCTCGATTTCCGGGAAGCATACAGGAAAATAAGGCTTAAAATTGGTCATCGACGGCTGAAGGAGATCCAGGAGGAGACGCTATATGCAATTGACACAAAATACAGATATATGAAAAACACTATGAAAATTTCAGGTATCGCAGGAACAGTGCTGTTCGGCTTTGCCGTATTGTTCAAACTGCAACACTGGGCAGGTGCCGGTATCATGATGACCCTGGGTGCTTTCATCCTGGCATTTGTTTTTATGCCTTCATCCCTTGGAGTCCTCTGGAAAGAGACACGAAGCACAGGGAAACTATTTCTCTTTATCTCGGCTTTTTTAGCTGGGATGTTTTTTATCATTGGTATTCTCTTCAAAGTGCAACACTGGCCCGGAGCTGGCACCATATTAATCCTGGCAATGCTGACAGGAGTTCTTTGCCTGATCCCCGCACTGTTGGTAAACAGATTCAGACTCCTGGAGAAGAAAAGCAAAAGACTGGTTTATATCGTGGGAGCAACCGGATTAATTTTTTTCATGGCCGGAATATCCTGCAAAATACAGCACTGGCCATTGGCAGAAGTTCTGATGGTTTCAAGCATCATACTCTTTTGCATCTTTTTATTTATGTATACGTGGATCACCTGGAAGGAGGAGGCCTTTGTCAGCTCGCGGTTCCTCTTTATTATAATCGGATCAGTTGCCATGATTATTCCCGGAGCAATGATAAACCTCAATTTGCAATATTCATACGAAGACGGATTTTACCCCAACCAGGATCAGCAACAGGCGATGTACAGTTTCCTTTATGCAAATAACAATTCCTTAATGCTTGGCAATCATGATACGGTGGGCTATGCCCGGATGGAGCAAATTCATTCGAAAACTGCCCGACTGCTCACTCTTATCAGTAACATTCAGGTAAAAATGGTTCAGGAATCAGAAGGGGAGCCGGGTATTCCAGCCATTAGTGAGGATCAGATAGAGCAAACCCAGTCCGGGCCCGTGATCCGGTACAGGCTTCTTTCAAGACCATTTCATCCCAGCCCTGTCAGGGACTTTCTGCAACCTGGCTGTATCACCAGGGAGGAACTAAACACAGCATTAGCCGAATATAAACAGATAATACTGGAATATACATCAGATGAAGAACTTCAAAAATATACCAGCCTCCTTGAACCTTCGACATACCTGCCGGAAAACAATCCCGAAAATGTTACAATATCTTTAATGTCAGGACTGCATTCTCTCGAACTACTTAAAAACGGGATACTGACAGCAGAAGCAAAAATCCTTACTGCTGTTACAAGGTATTGATAATTAGATTAATAAATAAAATCATGAAACAAAAGACCTATATATTCGGTGTGCTTACTGCCTTGATTATTTTTACAGGAGCTATTTTTAAAATTAATCATTGGGCAGGAGCAGGTATATTGTTGACTACCGGACTTGCAACACTGGTTTTAATATTTCTTCCGGTTGCTTTAATAAATAATTACAAAGCTGAAGGGAACAGGCAAAACAGGCTGCTTTATATAGTAACCTGTGTAACATGTTTTGTCATTTTCACATCAATGCTCTTTAAAATACAGCACTGGCCATATGCAGGACTGTTGCTCACAGTGGCACTTCCATTCCCCTATGTAGTTTTTCTGCCGGTATTCCTTGCTGTTACCTCTAAAAATAAAAATTTCAGCATCTACAGCACGGTTTTTATCCTCTTGCTTCTTGCCGGGAATTCGGTATTCACTGCCCTTTTATCTTTAAATGTAACAAGGGACAGGATTAGTGATAGTTATAATTTGTCCCGTAACTATAACAGACTTGAAACTGTATTAAGCCAAACGCCTGACAGGAATACGGAATCTCCCCTTGACCTGAAAATAGATGAAGTGCTCAGAATAGCACATGAATATAAGGAGCTGATTTTAAAACAGGAAGGTATCTCCGATGTTCAATGGAATAATGATGCCGCGAGCCTGGTGCGACCCGATTCGAAGGGACTTGCAGCACTTGCTTTACTGGATGCCGGTGAACCGGAGCCAGGAGCCAGGCTTAAAGCCGGATTGAATAGCCTTGCAAATGAAATTGAAAAAACAAGCGGATGTGAAGAGCTCGCAAAAGAGGTTCCTGTAATATTTGATATAGTTACTCCCTCAGGAAGGGAAGAGGACTGGTACTCATGGAAATTCAAAGATAACAACCTTTCATGGGTATTGATATATCTTGATGGGCTGGAGACTAACCTGAAGATGATCAGGGCAGTAGTAAAATGAGGCTGGCTCCATCGCTTAAATCCCGCACTGCGGGAATTATAGACGCTCAGCGCCCGGTTTTACCGGTCATCTCCCGCTATCCCAGCCCGGGAGGGATACAACAAACCTGGTTGCAGTCGTTCCGATAAATTTCGCATAAATCAATACGAACTTATACGGAATCAGATAAGGAGTGCACAACACGTGAAGGGCTTAATATAATTGCGCATACCCTTTCCGGGGATGTCTTTTCTGATTCAATTTTATTATCTACAATATCCCTGAGTTCTTTCAATTCCTCAGGAGTCATATCCGTCTCATTTGCAAAAAAGGAGGCAAACTGGGGCAAATCATAAAGAATTTTCACTCTGCTGCAGGTGTAATTGATTTTCCCTGTACCGAAAAAACCAGTTTCCGTCGGTAAAACCTCCTTGCCCGTCCAGTTAGCTTTCATGCCCTTTTGGCATTCTTTATTTTTACATCAAAAGAATCCATTTTATGAAAAAATTAATTCTTATATTTTGTTTAATCATTACCTGGTCAGGCAGCGATGCAGAAGCTCAGCAGGATAATATCTGGACACTTGAAGAATGCATCAGCCATGCATTTGAACAGAATATCCAGGTAAGGCAGAGCAAGCTTTCCAACCAGAGGTTTGAACTTTATGCAGGACAGGCGAAGGCACAGCAGTTGCCCTCAGTGAACGGGTCAATTGCACAGAACTTCAACTGGGCAAAAAGTGATGCAACAGGTGAATCAGGGCTTTCAGGCAGCAATAACACCAGTTATTCTGTAAGTTCGGGTGTGACAATTTTCAACGCTTCGAAGCTTACCAACCTTATTAAACAGGCTGAACTTGATATTGAGGGAGGAAACTATTCGCTTGAAACTACAAAGGAAGTAATCAGTATTAATATTCTGAACGCATACGTCCGGATCTTATATGCCGAAGAACAGGTAAAGAACAGTGAAAAGCAGATTGAATCGACTGAGAGCCAGTTAAACCTTGCCGCCGAAAGACTTGCAATGCAGGTTATATCACAGTCCGATTATGCCCAGGTAAGATCACAGCTGTCGAGCGAACGGCTTACACTGGCAAATGCTGAGAGCCAGCTGGCAATTGCGAAGGTAAACCTTATGCAGTTGATAGAGCTGCCTGTGACAGCAGATTTCGAAATTGCACAACCTGACCTTTCACAGTCAATAAATCAAAACCGGGTTCCGGATGTAAAGAGTGTTTATGAAACAGCGTTGGGTATCAAGCCTCAGGTAAAAAATGCAGAAGTAAGCAAGGAGATTGCAGCGCTTGATGAGAAAATTGCAAAGGCCGGGTACTATCCGGTACTTTCAGCCAGTGCAGGACTGAGTACAGGATATAATTTTACTGGAAGCCTGACAGAAAATGATCCTTATTTTGACCAGCTTAACGACGGGATCAGGCCATCGCTGGGATTTTCACTCTCAATCCCGATTTACCAGAGGAAACAGATCAAAACCAGTGTTGCATTTGCAAAGATCGGATATGAAGATGCTCTTTTAAATGAAACGGATACAAAGAACGAGCTGAGGAAGAATATCGAGCAGGCATGCCAGGATGTAACCTCGGCTCAGGTCGAATATGAAGCAAGCATTGAAAATTACAAGGCGACGCTTGAATCAACGGATCTTTCGGATGAGAAATTCAGGCAGGGGATGATAAATTCTGTTGAATACCTGGTCTCAAAGACCAATCTGATAGTTGCCGAAAGTCAGCTCCTCCAATCAAAATATAACCTCATATTCAGCTATAAGGTCCTTGATTTCTATACCGGAATTCCATTGGCAATTTAGAAAATACAATAAAAGAATAAATATAAAATCATGAAAAAGAAAGCCTTAATAATCACAGGGATAGTTGCAGTTGCGGCAATTGCCTTACTTGTATTCAAACCCTTTTCAAAAAAAGAAGCTGACCTCATTTTCGATACGGTTAAAGTTGAGAGAAGCAATATTTCGAATGTCGTCACTGCAACCGGAACAGTTGAAGCAATAACAACAGTTGAGGTTGGTACCCAGGTGTCGGGTATAATTGAACATGTATATGTTGATTTTAATGATAATGTAAAACAGGGCCAGGTATTGGCAAGGCTGGATGAGACATCACTGAGGGCACAGCTTCAGCAGAGCCAGGCCTTACTCGATCAGGCCCAGGCCCAGTTTAATTACCAGGAGGCAACATGGAACCGGCTGAGAGCGCTTTATGAGAAAAACCTTATTGCCAAAGCCGATTATGATCAGGCATTGTACAATTATGAAAATTCAAAAGCAGCAGTATCCAACGCCAGATCATCAGTTGACAGGGCCAATGTAAATCTGGCATATGCCACAATAACCTCCCCGATCGACGGAGTTGTTCTGAACAGGGCTATTGAGGAAGGGCAGACCGTGGCTGCAAGCTTCAATACTCCTGAAATGTTTACCATTGTTAACGACCTTACTCAAATGGAAATACAGGCCAGCGTTGATGAAGCTGATATCGGCCAGGTTCAGGAGGGACAACGCGTGGACTTTACCGTTGACACCTACCCCGATCAGAAATTTGTAGCTTCTGTCTCGCAGGTGAGGCTGCAGCCGGTAACTACCAATAATGTTGTTACCTATGTTGTAATATTCAGTGCTCCCAATCCCGAAAAGAAACTTATGCCGGGGATGACTGCAAGCGCGACGATATTTGTAGAGGAAAAATCAGACGCCCTTGTTCTTTCAGGAAAGGCTATGAGATTCACTCCGGATCAGGATTATCTTCAGAAGATGATGGCCGAAAGAATGAAAGACAGACCTCAGACCAGCGATTCAGGAACTTCCTCCGCGGCATCCCGTTCAGGTTTGCAGAGACAGGGTACGGGAAATCAGGAAGCTGGCAAGATGCAGGCAGCAGGGCAGATGACTGATGGTTTGAAGAGGGTGTGGATCAAAAATGATAAAGGCGGGATTCGCCCGGTTCCGGTAAAAACAGGAATAGACAACGGAACGAATGTTGAAATAGTGTCAGGGTTAAATGAGGGAGACGAAGTCATTATTTCAATGACTGGTGGTTCAAAGAAAGCAGCAACGACACGGGATGAGGGGCAAAGGGGACCATTCCCGGGTTTTGGTCCGCAGGGAGGATGAGTGAGGGTTGCGGGTTGCGGGTTGCGGGTTGATTGTAACTCAGCCAAAAACCTGAAACCTGGTAACTTCCTGAAAGATAAATTTTTAATGGATAATAAATTAACACATGAATAATACGATAATAGAGATAAAGAATCTCAGGAAAGACTACCACGTTGGAGAAGTGACTGTACATGCCCTGAGAGGAGTCGATCTTAAGATACAGGAAGGCGAGCTCGTGGCAATCATGGGGGCATCAGGATCGGGAAAATCAACAATGCTCAATATTCTCGGATGCCTCGACAAACCGACTTCAGGCGATTATCTTCTTGACGGAACAAACGTAAAATCAATGAGCAAGGACGATCTCGCCAGATTGAGGAACAAAAAGCTGGGTTTTGTCTTTCAGTCTTATAATCTTCTGGCAAGGACCACAGCGCTCGAAAATGTCGAACTTCCTCTTTTTTACAATTCAAAGATGAAATCGCGGGAGCGCAAAAAGTCAGCTCTTATTGCACTTGAAACAGTCGGATTGTCCGATCGGATGCACCACATGCCGAATCAGCTTTCGGGAGGTCAGCAGCAACGTGTGGCAATAGCCAGGTCGCTGGTGAATAATCCCGTTCTTATCCTTGCGGATGAACCTACCGGTAATCTCGACACAAGAACTTCGGTCGGGATTATGGGAGTATTCCAGGAGCTTAATGAGAATGGCAGGACGATAGTATTCGTGACTCATGAGCCGGATATAGCAAAATTTGCATCGCGGAATATTATCTTCCGCGACGGAAAGATCGTTCGCGAATTCCAGGTAACTGAAAGATCCAATGCAATGGAGATCCTTAAAACGTTACCAGTGGAACCTGTTGAAGAACTTGAGAATATTTAAAAATTCCAGACAATGAACTACCCGAATTTATTCAAAATAGCAGTCAGAGCGCTGATCAGGAATAAGCTTCGCGCCATTCTTACCATGCTCGGAATTGTGATAGGTGTTGCTTCGGTTATCGCAATGTTAGCCATTGGCGAAGGGTCTAAGCAGAGCATCACGACGGAGATGTCTTCTTTGGGCACAAACATGATAATCATTGTGCCCGCTTTCCGCGCCGCGCGCGGAGTAAACATTGGTGCATCGGGTTCAATGGCCCTTAAATACAGCGATGTTGTCAATCTCAGGAATGATGCAGTGAATCTCTCTGCTGTTTCGCCTGAGGTAAGAGCTGCCTGCCAGGTGATTTTCGGCAACGAAAATACCCAGACTACAATCTATGGAGTCAGTGAAGAATATCTCAATATAAGGAAGCTTGAGGTCAGAAGCGGCAGGGTATTCACCGCGAATGAGGTAAGAGGTATGTCAAAGGTCTGTCTTCTCGGGCAAACAGTTGTGGAAAACCTGTTCGGAGAAGGCGCCGATCCGGTCGGAATGAATATACGGATCAAGAATCTGCCTTTCCAGGTAATCGGAGTTCTAGGGGACAAAGGTGAAAGCGGGATGGGTCAGGACCTGGATGACCTGATCCTGGCTCCTTACACTACGGTTCAGCGCCGGCTTGCGGCCGTAGATTATATTACCGGAATTTATGCTTCTGCCGCAAGCGAAGAAAAAAGCGCTGCCGCTATTAGCGAAGTTAAGGAAATACTCAGGAGGGCACACAAGCTTCTTGATTCGGAGGAAAACGACTTCTATGTGCAGTCGCAGTCGGAACTGATTGAAACTGTTTCCTCTGTTACCGATATCATGACTTATCTTCTTGGGGCAATAGCCGGAATTTCATTACTGGTAGGCGGAATAGGGATCATGAACATCATGTTTGTTTCGGTTACTGAACGTACGAGGGAGATCGGACTCAGGATGTCAATAGGGGGTCGTGGAGCCGATATCCTGAAACAATTCCTTGTCGAATCGATGCTCCTGAGTCTATCAGGCGGCGCAATCGGGATATTATTCGGATACCTGATTGCACAGGTTGCCGGAACGCTGATGGGCAGCTCTGTGGTGATCACTACGCAATCGGTTGTCCTTGCTTTCGCCGTCTGTTTTGTTATCGGGGTCTTCTTTGGATGGTATCCCGCAAGGAAGGCATCCAATCTAAATCCTATAGATGCACTCAGGTATGAGTGAGATCGTTTATCTTCGCCTGAAAAATTCAGGTTAATAACAAATTTTAAAAAACTGAATGAACTTAAATTTCAGGTGATGATAAAAGCAACTAAAGAGGTAACAATCAGGGTTGTTCTCCACATTCTTGTGTGGGCTATTATTTTGGCTTTACCCCTGTATTCGGTAAAGAGACTGCAGTTCAGTAGTGATTTCCTCCTGATCTATTATTCTTATACGATTATAAATGGCCTGCTTTTTTATGCCAATTATCTTTTACTTATACCAAAACTATTTTTTCGGAAAAGAAGAATCAGTTATTATCTTTCAGCTCTTGCTTTAGTAGTCTGCTTCTATTTTGTGTCAGATGTATCCAATAATATTGTTATCGGATACCTGGAAAAAAAGAATCCTGAAGGGTTAGAAAGACGTTTGCCCGGTCCTCCCCGCGGAATGAGACTGGCCTTTCCGATCGCAGGCCCCCACGTTGTGGGCTATGTATCATCCTCACTCTTTATAGTCTTTCTTTCACTTGGTGTAAAAGTACTTGAGCGTCAGTCCAAAGTAGAGAAAATGCAGGAAGAGATGGAAAAGGAAAAGCTTAATGCGGAGCTAGCCTTCCTGAAAAACCAGATCAGTCCGCATTTCTTCTTCAATACACTCAATAACATATATTCACTTATCGGTATCAATGCCGAAGATTCGCAAAAAGCCGTTTTGACACTATCGAAGCTGATGCGATACCTGCTGTATGAATCAGAGCACGGAGACACGAAGCTGAGCTATGAGATCGATTTCATGAAAAATTATATTGATCTTATGAAATTAAGGATGAGTGATAAAATTGATCTGACAGTCTCCTTTCCCAAAAAATATGAAGACAAAAACATTCCACCCCTTTTATTCATCCCCTTTATCGAGAATGCTTTCAAGCATGGAATAAGTCACCGTGAAAAGTCTTTTATCGATATAAATATGATGGTGTCAAAAGAATTAATAACTTTCAGATGTCTTAACAGCCTGATAAAGACGAAGGAAGATACTTCTTCTGTTGTCAATTCAGGCATCGGCCTGGACAATGCAGGCAAAAGGCTTAATTTGCTATTCCCGGGCAGGCACGAATTAAGGATCGATAAAGGGGCAAATACATTTGAAGTATTTCTTACAATTAAATCAGAATAATGATCACGGCGATTGCCATCGATGACGAACCTCTGGCCTTACAGCTTGTTTCGGGTTATATTGAAAAAACCCCCGGTTTAAATCTGATGGGGAAGTTCGATAATCCCCTTGATGCAATCGATTATCTTGCCACTAAAGCTGTTGATCTTGTTTTCGTTGACATCCGGATGCCCGATCTATCCGGCCTTGAATTTACAAGGTCGATGGTTAAGGGGCCAAAAGTAATTTTCACGACTGCTTATGAAAAGTATGCCCTGCATGGATTCAGGCTCGATGTGGTAGATTACCTGCTGAAACCGTTCAGCTATGAGGAATTTTTAAAAGCCGTACAAAAAGCACAGAGGCTTATCAGGCTTGAAAAAGGAGCCCCTGACCATATAGATGCTAACAATGAATTTCTGTTTCTCAAGTCGGATTACAAGATTAAGAGGATAAATTTCAATGACATCCTGTATATAGAAGGGCTGAAGGATTATGTGAAAGTGTATACGAAAAACAGCTCTAACCCTGTCCTTTCGCTCACAACCATGAAACTTATTGAATCAAAACTGCCGGAGTCAAAATTCATGCGCGTTCACAGATCATTCATTGTTAATCTTGAAAAAATAGATACAATTGAACGGAGCAGGATCGTTTTCGGGAAAACCTATATACCGGTAAGCGAACAATATAAAGACAAGTTTCAGGAATTCCTCGATAAGAATTTCTTATGATCTCTACTTCTAGCCCAGAAAATCCAATTAACCGCATGGTTTCACGGAGTTTTCCGGAGTTCCACTGTTTAAATTCTGTGTTTTACTCAGTGCAACTCCATGGTTAAATGGTTTAGTCCGCCGGTTTAAGATGCATGGCAATCCCATTATTTGGATTGATATTCGCCGGATATATAGTTTTATTGTCGACATTCATACTGTCAATTCTGACATGAGTGCGTGTATTGACAGCCGGATCATCAGAATATATTTTTGCTGAATAACTGAGATCCGGATCAAGAAAAGAGAAATTCAGATCGAGCGTTCTGGCTACTTCTCCGTTAATTCCTCCTATAAACCATTCATCCCCGTGCCTTCGGGCAATCACCCCGTATTCCCCGATCTTTCCATGCAGCACTTTTGTTTCGTCCCACACGGTGGGCACATTATCGAAGAATTCGAGCTCAGGTTCGCTGCCGATATAATTCGTTGCTCCCCAGAGACCGTCATTCTTTTCAGGTGATGGAGCGGCCTTGTCGTACCAGTAAAGAAACTGGAGCGGACTGAAAATGCATACTGCCTTGGCAAGCTGTGATGCATGCGAACCCATTTTATTATCCACTCTTTCATTATAATAACAGATCGTGTTGTCTCCCTGTCCGGCCAGCATCCTTGTAAACATAGTTATAAGGGTATGGCTGTTTGAAGGACTCTCTTCATCACCCCTGATCCCCTCCATGGTAAGGAAATTGGGATATGTTCTTGACAAGCCTGTCGGCCTGTATTCATCATGGACATCGACCACCATATGATATGAGGCTGCCTTTTTAACGGATTCATGGAGCCATCTTGTTACCTTTTGATTTCCAACCTGCACGAACCCGAATTTTATCCCGGCAATTCCCCATTTTTCGTACAACGGGAGTAGCTCATCGATCTGTTTTTCAAGTGCTTTACGGTTCACGTAAAGCAGGATACCAATGTTTTTTGATTTTCCATACCTGATCACCCGTTCCAGATCAAGTGGTCCTTTCGACCTTGCAGGATCGAGGTTTACTCTCCTGGCATCGGAGTCATCATTATTTTCCGGGCCGTACCATCCGGCGTCAAATTCAACATACTGCATTTTGTGGGCTGAGGTGAAATCAATCGCAGCCATTGCACCAACGGTTGTGAGGGTCACCTCGCGCAGGGCTTTTCCCGGCCTGATCCATGATACATCTTCAATCTTCGACTGATCATTGAGATTCAAAAGAAGATAGTTCTTCTCCAGCAGATCACCAGGATTTTTTCCGGTCATGATGACCCTCCAGGGTGACTGAAAGGGAAGGGCTTTTTTTACAGGACTATCGAGCCGGCTTCTTACACCGATTCCTGAGGAAGAGTCGGGATCAAATTTCATTCTGGCATAGTCATCAAGCTTCGCCTCGGCCAATGCTATAGACAGGTTGGTGTCAATTTCAACTAACAATGGCCGTTCGCAGCCTTTAACAATCTGAGAGAGAGGCAATTTAGAATACAACGCCTGAGCCCTTGGGGCCGACCAGGCAGTAAAGTCGGCAGCAAACCTGTAAATTATTTTCTCATCGGCAATGATCACGGAATCCTTTCCTCTTTGCTCAGGAAATTCATAGGAAAGCGCAACACCTTCATTGTATACCCGGCATATAAGATTGATATTTAGTTGTTTGTTGCCCAGAAAAAACCTGGCCTGGTTGTAGTTATCGGGAACTTCCCTTCTTTCACCGAAATTGTTTATCCAGTTATTTGTTACAGATTCGTACTCAATTTTGATAACCTCAAAATCACTTTCGGTAAGATTGGTTCCGGCATGAAGCTGAAAATAGGAAGGAAGGAGAACTGTTTTTCCACCTGATTCAAGTGTAAATGCTGGCCATCCGTCGTTTCCCTTTTCAACTTTTGAAAAGAGTGTAAGTTTGTTGCTGCCATCGGGTGATGAGACTGTTACCTTAACTGCATCTGAGCAGCTGATGGCTGTGAGTAACAGTAGAACGGAGATTGAAAGCCCGGGTTTCATTGTAAAATGTTTTAAGCAATGCGACAAAGATTTTAGCTGATCAACCCACATACATACAGTGATCTAAAAATTATGAATCGATTCAGGGTCCTCTAAAAATCCTTTCTGATAAAAATATATCTAATTTCTTTCAAAATGAATATTGGAATAAATAAGGATTGACCCTATTGAAAATAGGGGTAAAAGTTAAAAAAGAGCATAAAAAGTACAATATACCCTATTAAAAAAGGGGTATAGACATAAAAAAAGTGTAAATAACTTGTTTTTAGGTAAAAAAATACTAACTTGCGCTCTTATTTCACTAAAATTAATTAAGCCATATGAAAAGAAACTGGAAAATTCAATTCTCACTCCTCGTAACAGGAGTCCTTGCTGCAGGTCCATTGCTCTTTTCGCAGGAAGAGGAACGGGGTTCATTTACGTCAGGTGCTGATATTTACAGTAGTTATTTATGGAGGGGATCGAATCTCGGAAGCGGTCCCTCAATCCAGCCTGTTGTTGAGTACTCTTCCAGCCTGTTAACTGCAGGCGCCTGGGGAGCATTTGATTTCGACGGTTACAAGGAAGTAGACCTTTACTTTTCTTTTTCGCTTCCCGCCGGGTTCAGCATCGGAATGACCGACTACTATTCTCCCGGGCTCAATTACTTCGATTATTCAACTGAATCTGGAAGTCATGCATTTGAACTTAATCTTGGATTTTCACTGAAAGATCTCAGTTTAAGTGCAAATTATATCTTCAATGAGGCGGGGGCTATCGGATCGGCCGGGAACGATCTCTATTTTCAGGCAGGATATTCATTCGATCCGGTTACCATATTTTTGGGAGCGGGGAATGGCTGGCATAATTTTGATCCTGAAACGGGTGAAAGTAAATTTGAAATTTGCAATGCAGGCGTTGAAGTATCAAGGACAATTAAAATAACCGAGTCATTCGGTATTCCGGTAACCGGTCAGATTATTTTAAATCCGGCCCAGGAGAGGATGTATGTTGTGGTTGGCTTCACTTTGTAGGTTATACCGCCACTATATATTTAATATTAGGGGGGTGGTGGCAAAATAAATATATAAAATAAAAAAATACCCCTATAATTATAGGGTATATTAGAACAAAATACATAAATTAGTTGTCTTATCCCTGAAAAAATAAATGTTTGTTTCGAAAAAATTGATTTTAATAATCTTAAAATTGGCAATTATGAAATGGAAAAGAAACCTCGTTCTTCTGATTTTGCTAACCTGCGGTGTGACAGGTCTCAATGCTGCAGAAGGAACGCCGGTTGATACCGGTGCAACAGCATGGATGCTTACATCCACCGCCCTTGTATTGCTTATGATCCCCGGGCTGGCAATGTTTTACGGCGGACTAGTGCGAAGCAAGAACGTTCTGGGAACGATTATGCACAGCTATGTGGCGATGGGGATAATAAGTGTTCTATGGATTATAGTGGGATACAGCATGTGTTTCGGCGGGAACATTCTGGGCGGATGGTTTGGCTGGAACCCCGATTATTTTTTTCTGAAAGGGATCGACACCAATATTTTGGACGCGGGTGTTCCTGAATATGTCTTTTCTATGTTCCAGGGTAAATTTGCAATTATAACCCCTGCTCTTATTGCGGGTGCTTTTGCAGAGCGTGTCTCATTTAAGGCATACTGTTTCTTTATTGCAATCTGGGGTCTCCTGGTTTATAATCCCCTGTGTCATTGGGTATGGGCTTCCGATGGATTCCTGTTCAACCTTGGAGCTAAGGGAGCCATTGATTTTGCAGGAGGTACGGTTGTACATATATCAGCAGGAGTAAGTGGTTTGGTTGCTGCAATATTTCTGGGTTCCAGAAGGGGATATCCATACCAGGTTATCAGACCCAACAATTTAGTAATCACAATGCTGGGAGCAGGACTATTGTGGGTAGGCTGGTTTGGGTTCAATGCCGGGAGCAGCATCTCAAGCGGACTCAGCACAGCTCAGGCTCTTACCGCAACACAGGTTGCAGCCGCTGCCGGAGCTCTGACATGGGTTATTATTGAAAGTTTCCACCAGGGAAAAGCCACGGCACTCGGGTTTGCAAGCGGGATACTGGCAGGACTGGTTGCTGTAACTCCTGCAGCAGGTGTGGTTCAGCCCTATGGAGCGCTCATACTGGGGATAATTTCATCACTGGGCTGTTACATGGTTATTCAGGCCAAGAACAGGATTGGATACGACGACAGTCTCGATGCTTTCGGGATCCATGGTGTAGGGGGAATTATCGGGGCTCTCTTCCTTACCTTTTTTATTAGGCCTTCATGGATGGCAGAAGCTGCAGCCGCAGCCGGAGGAAAATGGACAGTCTGGAATCAGCTCGGTGTTCAGGCGCTAGCAGTCGGAGTCGCAGTGGTCTTTGCCGCAGTTATGACGTTCATTATACTTTATTTACTTAACAAGGTAATGAAATTCAGGGCAAATGAGGATGATGAAATGGCCGGTCTTGACAGGACATATCACGGTGAGAGAGGATACGGCATGTTAAACCCAAGTTAATTACACCAAATAAATTCATATCATGAAATTAATAACGGCAATTATACGTGAAGTGCAGCTCGACAAGGTACGGCAGGCACTCATTGAAGCTGAAATCAAAAGAATTACCGTAAGCAGGGTTTCCGGTCATGGTCAGCAGCGCATTGAAGAGCTGCACCGGGGGCAGATAATAATTCCTGACCTTATACCAAAGATAAAGATTGAGATAGCGGTGAATGATGCTTTTGTTGATATTACAGTAAATACAATTCTTAAAGCGGCAAAAACCAATGGTTCCGGGGGAACCGTGGGTGACGGGAAGATATTCATTGTGCCGCTTGAAGAGTGCATAAGGATCAGGACAGGTGAAAGAGGCAGTTCGGCTATCTAGATTGATCCCGGCATACAAACATAAAGGCAGAGGGGAGTCTCAGACTCCCCTCTGCCATAATATGTTGCCCGGGTAATTTTTGAAAAACAATTAATTCATAAACAACTTAATATCATCCTCGACTGTTCCTATGCCGGCAATACCAAACTTCTCAACAAGCACCTTTACAACATTCGGTGAAAGGAATCCCGGCAAAGTCGGACCAAGGTGAATGTTTTTAATCCCAAGATAAAGAAGAGCCAGCAGAACAACAACAGCTTTCTGTTCGTACCAGGCAATATTGAACGCGATCGGCAGATCGTTTACATCCTTCAGGCCGAACACCTCCTTAAGTTTAAGTGCAATAACAGCCAGCGAGTATGAATCGTTGCACTGACCTGCATCAAGAACCCTCGGGATCCCGTTTATATCGCCAAGCTGCAGTTTGTTGTAACGGTACTTTGCGCATCCGGCTGTAAGAATAACAGTATCTTTCGGCAGAGCAGCTGCAAATTCGGTATAATAATTACGATCCTTCATGCGGCCATCACAGCCTGCCATAACAAAGAATTTCCTGATGGCGCCTGATTTCACTGCATCAACAATCTTATCGGCAAGTGCAAGTACCTGGTTGTGGGCAAATCCACCAATAATCTCGCCTTTTTCAATTTCCACGGGAGGCTTGCATTTTTTTGCATGTTCAATGATCATTGAAAAGTTCTTGCGTCCATCCCTTGACCTGTCGCCCACATGCCTGAACCCTGTAAATCCTGATGCGCCGGTAGTATAGACCCTGTCGAAGTATGTCGCCTCTTTCCTTGGCGGAACAATGCAATTTGTTGTAAACAATACCGGCCCGTTGAAGGTTTCAAACTCCTCTTTTTGTTTCCACCATGAACCGCCATAATTGCCGGCAAAATGGGCATATTTCTTGAAAGCCGGGTAATAATGGGCGGGTAACATCTCACTATGGGTATAAACATCGACCCCCGTCCCTTCCGTCTGGATTAAAAGGTCTTCCATATCTCTCAGATCATGACCGCTGATCAGGATACCGGGATTATTCCTGACTCCGATATCTACTTTTGTAATTTCAGGATTCCCGTATCTTGATGTGTTAGCCTTGTCGAGCATGGCCATTGCAGTGACACCGAATTTTCCGGTCTCAAGTACAAGGGCAACAAGCTGATCGGCGGTAAGAGAATCATCAGTAGTGGCAACAAGCGCCTCCTGCATGAATTTGTAGATCGATTTATCTTCAAAGCCCAGGTTAAAAGCATGCTCAGTATAGGCTGCCATGCCTTTAACACCATAAACCACAAGTTCCCTCAGTGATCTGACGTCTTCATTTTTGGTCGCAAGTACACCAATCGAAACATTCTTTGCCTCAAATTCCTCAACCGTATTGCCAGTCCATGTTGCAGAATCGTGAAGGTTCGCAGGCAGCTTACCTCCGGCGCTGATAAACGCGGCTTTAAGCTCATCCCTTAATTTAAGTCCTTCCCTGATCTTTGAAACGAACCTTTCCTGATCAAAGTTTGCATTTGTAATAGTCATAAAAAGACCGTCGAAAACAAACCTGTCGGCGGCTTCGTTCTCAACTCCGGACTCCCTCAGCCTGGAACTGTAAAATGAGACTCCCTTCACAACAAAAACAAGGAGGTCCTGCATATTGGCGACCTTATCCGATTTTCCGCAAACTCCGGCGATTGTGCAACCTGTTCCTTTCGCGGTTTCCTGACATTGAAAACAAAACATACTCATGATAATTATGGTTTTGGTTAATAATATATTGATTCCATCAAACCCATCTGTTTTTTAAGACGTGATAAATAACTCAAATGTTCTGCAAAAAAAAGACAAATAATCTTTTAATGATGTAACATATGTTACAATCAGCAATTTTCCTTTAATGAAAAAATAACTACATTTAAACCCGGCGAATATCCGGGCTTCTCCAGGTACTTTAGGTGAGGGAAGGTGCGAATTATTCCTTCAAACGAAGAATTATAATGGTCGTTACTTACGAAAATATCCTGTTGATAGCATCGGTACTTCTTTTGTTAAGTATCCTTGCCGGAAGGCTGTCATACCGTTTCGGGATCCCGACCCTGGTTTTCTTCGTCATAATTGGCATGCTTGCCGGCTCTGAAGGTTTTGGAGGTATCGCTTTTAACGATCCGGCCATCGCAAGGTTCGTCGGAATAATCGCACTCAACTTTATCCTGTTCTCAGGAGGTTTTGACACCAGGTGGGAGGTGATCAAACCGGTTGCATGGCACGGATTGATCCTATCTACAATAGGGGTTTTTCTGACCGCCGTGTCGCTGGGGATCTTTGTCTGGGCAGTTACTGACTTTACATTTTTAGAGGGCTTGCTCCTGGGATCCATAGTATCATCGACAGATGCTGCAGCTGTTTTTGCAGTATTAAGATCGAAGAAGATAGGACTTAAAAAGAATATTCGTGCAACCCTCGAGTTTGAAAGCGGGAGCAATGACCCGATGGCATACTTCCTCACAATATCGGTGATGGGGATCATGATGTCGGAAGATCATTCAGCTGCAAATCTCCTGCCCATGTTTATAAAGCAGGTTGTTATTGCAGGTACGGTTGCCTTTGTTGTCGGCAAGCTCGGCAAGGAATTCATAAACAGGATAAATCTTGATTTCACAGGCCTGTATCCGGTAATAGTTATTGCCCTTATGTTCTTCACATTCTCCTTTACCGAGTTTTTGGGAGGCAATGGCTTTCTTTCAATTTACCTGACTGCAATATACCTGGGAAATCAATACCTCATCCACAAAAAGACGATCACCCAGGTTTTTGACGGAATTGCATGGCTCATGCAGATTGTGCTTTTCCTTACACTGGGATTGCTGGTCTTCCCAAGTCATATAGTACCGGTTCTGGGCATCGGACTTCTCGTTTCTGCATTCCTGATGTTCGTTTCGCGGCCCTTTAGCGTGTTTGCCTGTCTCCTTCCTTTCAGGGTCAGGATCAAGAACATAACTTTTATGTCGTGGGTCGGGCTCAGGGGAGCTGTCCCCATTGTGTTTGCAACATACCCCCTCCTGGCAGGAATTGAAAAAGCACCGATGATCTTCAATCTTGTATTCTTTATCTCTCTTACATCCGTGCTTCTACAGGGAACGACAATAAGGCTGGTTGCAAAATGGCTCGGCGTGGCTGTCCCGGAAAAAGCCAAACAAAAGACCCCACTCGATGTCGAACTGTCCGATACAATTAAATCGGAACTGACAGAGGTTGATATAGATGAACATTCGCATGTTGTGGGAAAGAAAATTGTGGATTTATCCTTTCCCAGATCAGTGCTGATCGCAATGATAAAGCGTAAGGGTAAGTTCATCACACCGAACGGAGCCACAGTGATCGAACCTTACGACAAGCTTGTCATAATTGCCGATAATCCGGAGAGCATGCAGCAGGTGCGAATTCTACTTGAGGACCATGAGAAGCCGGCAGGAACACAGTAAAAATCGCGACGAATCCGGCGGCCGGAGGAAGATGCTACTTTTACCTTTTTCCCTTTGTCTTTTATCTTTTTTAATTTTATATTTGATACTGTATTTCCGAACGTGCTAAAAATATAGTATTATGTTGATCCGAACCTTTGCCAGTGCCGTAATGGGCATTGATGCCGTCACAGTCACGATAGAAGTTAATGTGTCGCGCGGTTTCCGTTTTTTTCTTGTAGGGCTGCCTGATGTGGCTGTTAAGGAGAGCCAGCAGAGAATTGAATCTGCCCTCCGCTCCCTGGGTTTTCACTGGCCCGGGAGGCAGGTGGTGATAAATATGGCTCCTGCCGATATCCGGAAGGAGGGATCTTCCTATGATCTGCCCCTTGCAATAGGGATTATGGCAGCAGATGAAAAGATTGTAAGAGGCGAGCTTGAATCATTTGTAATAATGGGCGAGTTGTCACTTGACGGTACCCTGCAGCCTGTACGAGGCGTGCTGCCGATTGCCCTGAGAGCGAGGGAGGAAGGCTTCAAAGGGGTTATTGTTCCTGTAAAAAATGCCCGGGAGGCGGCTGTTGTTAACGGGCTCATGGTGTATGGAATGGAGTCCCTGGGGGATGTGGTTGATTTCTTCAACGGCACCCGGATCTTTACCCCGGTTTCGGTCGACCTGGTTGAGATCTTCAACAGTGAGGCCAATAAGTACGATGTCGACTTTTCAGACGTACGAGGCCAGGAAAATGTTAAAAGAGCACTTGAAGTTGCAGCTGCCGGAGGTCACAATATCATAATGGTCGGTCCCCCCGGGGCTGGAAAGACAATGCTTGCAAAGCGGATCCCGACAATTATCCCGCCGCTTACGCTCGAGGAAGCCCTTGAAACAACAAAGATTCACTCGGTGGCCGGCAAAATAGATGACCACACTGCTCTGATGACAAAAAGGCCTTTCAGATCACCCCATCATACCATTTCCGACGTTGCCCTCGTTGGCGGAGGCACTTTTCCCCAGCCGGGGGAGATCTCGCTGGGCCATAACGGAGTACTCTTCCTGGATGAACTGCCCGAGTTCAAGAGAACGGTGCTTGAAGTAATGAGGCAGCCGCTCGAGGATCGCGTCATTACAATATCAAGGGCAAAATCGACCGTCGATTACCCGGCAAGCTTCATGCTAGTCGCTTCAATGAATCCGTGCCCCTGCGGATTCCATAACCATCCAGAGAAAGAGTGCATGTGCTCCCCCGGAATGGTCCAGAAATACCTGAACAGGATCTCCGGTCCGCTGCTTGACCGGATAGACATTCACATCGAAGTGGTACCGGTAAAATATGACAAACTAACCGACACTGAAAAAGTTGAAAAGTCGGTTGTGGTCAGGGAGAGGGTGGTAAAGGCAAGGATGGTGCAGGCAAAGCGTTTTGAATCGGTCAAAGGGGTTTATTCAAATGCCCAGATGTCATCGTCAATGCAGCGACGGTTCTGCCAGCTCGATGAGGCGGGCGGAAGGCTTTTGAAAACGGCGATGGAACTAAGGGGATTGTCGGCCCGTGCCTACGACAGGATACTCAAAGTTTCCCGGACAATAGCCGACCTGGGCGGTTCAGAGAATATCACGGCTGAACATATTTCAGAAGCAATCAATTACCGGAACCTCGACAGGGAGGGCTGGGCGGGATGAGCTCGGCTTGGTTCGGCTTCGCTCACCAAGGCTCGCTCTGACCGGCCTTAGTAATGAGCTAATAACAACCTGACAAAATTCGAACCAGCGCTGTGAAAACTCTTTATGTATATATTCTTGAGTGTTCAGATAATTCATCTAAAGAAAATTGGATTTAGGACGAAAGGACACAACATTGCGTGGCCTCATGAAATTGCCGGATTCCTGATGAACCATGATCCTGTAAATATTGTTTAAGATAATTAGAACGACATTGGAATCGTTTTAAAATCGTTTCCCCGGCATGTCAAGTATTTTAAATGGCTACGAATATGACATCTTCATCAGCTATCGCCAGAAAGACAACAAATATGATGGCTGGGTAACTGAGTTTGTTAATAACCTGCGGAAGGAGCTTGAGGCAACTTTTAAAGAAGAAATCTCAATCTACTTTGATGAAAACCCATCAGACGGAATTCTTGAAACTTATGATGTTGATAAAAGTCTCGAAGGCAAGCTTAAGAGCCTCATATTCATTCCGATTATCTC
>Ga0105101_10000216_pt1 | contig 22834 bp, 20 predicted proteins | sample PPLLak21cMay2015_2_FD_87037 | JGI IMG/M metagenome (GOLD analysis project Ga0105101, IMG submission 87037) | Freshwater sediment microbial communities from Prairie Pothole Lake near Jamestown, North Dakota, USA - PPLs Lake P8 Core (1) Depth... | ecosystem: Environmental > Aquatic > Freshwater >... | reverse complement strand
GCCTTCATTAACCTTATATTCAATATAAACAGTGTCTATTCCAAGGTTATCCGTTGCAGTAACATCAAACCTGATAGTGTCGACGACCTCAAAGTAAAATTCAACCGGCACATGAGTAATCAAAGGTTTGACAGTGTCGGTCCCTATATAAACCGAATATTTAAATTCATCAATAAATGACGGTGACCTGTAGATTCTCAGGAAATGATCTTCCACGAAAAAATAATACTCAACCCTGGTTTCATAGGAGGGTATCGCGACTGAAGAAGTGAAATTATCATTGTTTAGCGGCGAGGTCATGATGACAGTATCGCTTGTGGTGAATTCATCAGTTGACCAGACCAATCCGACCTTATTCCGGTTATAGGCAGTATCCGAAACAATTCCGATTGAGAGATTTAATTCCGACAGCATCTCTTCGGTATCATGTGGAGCTTCATGTACGATCCGGGTATTTATCCATCCAATGTCTCCCAGCATCGACATTGTGTATTTTCCCGGATTATGAATAGCCTCACCCCTGTCAACGAAGGGCGTCATAAGCTGATTAACCTCAAGGGTTGAATTCTCATCCAGATGTGCAACACTTGATCCCGGATCAAATGATGTGGGAACATACAGTCTTGCCCTGTTCCCGCCGGAGTAATTTTTTATAAGGGGTCCGTTGAAAAAAAGTTGTCCGCTGACAAGTTCGGTTCCCAGACTGGTTGATGGATTTTCGAAAATAAGTGTATCTGTGAGTTTCTTACCAGGAAGATTCTCAACAAATGTGTCGTATATTAATGGCACTGAGGCTGCTCCATAGGAACCAGTGGAGGCATCCACCGACATGCTGTCAAAAAAGCCCATTCCATGGATCAGCTCATGGAGTACAACTGTAACAAGGTCATAGCTGAGTACAGGTGTATTTCCGTTAATTCCCATGTACCAGTTAACTGAACTGTTTATATTCAGCTCGATATCGCCTTCAAGGTCAAAGTTAAGGTTCTCACCATGAATCTTTTCCGCGAGGGCTACCGGATATAAGGCATTAGGTTGCAGTGCATCAAGCCCCCAACCAGCCGCAAATCCTGTAGTGGATGAGTTTGCCAGAACACCTTCGTCGGGGATGTCGATCCACCTTGCAAGAACAGTGAATTTAACATCCGGCGGAAGCATGGATTTAAGTACTGATGCAGCGTACTCAATAGCCGTTATAGCCGCATTGGAGAAGCCGGTATAATAGATTTTAATTGATGCACCGCCTTCCATTCCGGCTTTTCTGAAAAAGATATCCGGCGGCGGGATATAAATTCTGTTTACCTTATCACCTGCATAACAGGTACCTGAAACGACAGAATTTTTAACCAGTTCCTGAGGAATGAGTTCAGGAACAGAAAATAAAAAAAACAGGATTGTTAATATAATATTTAACTTTTTCATCAGGTGGTCTGATCCTGACCCGGCTGTGCCCTGAGACTCAGAATATCCCTGTCAAACTGATAGAGGTTGTTTTTGCCACCCAGGCTTAGTTTATCGATTATTGCCTGCGCAGATCCTTCTTCTTCAACCTGTTCCATAACAAACCACTGCAGGAAATTATGTGTATTGAAATCCTTTTCAGTCAGTGTGAGATCGACGATTTCATTAATGCTGGCAGTAACAAATTGTTCGTGTTTCAATACTTCTTTGAACATTGACTCTACATCTTTGAAATCGGCAGGCGGTTTCTGGAAGGCGGGGATGATTGCTTTTCCTCCTCTTTCATTTATATACCTGATAAACTTGAGCATATGGAGTTTTTCCTCCTCAGCCTGTGCATACAGCCAACCGGCAACCCCGGCCAGACCGTTTACTTCGGCCCATGATGCCATTGCAAGATACAGGTATGATGAGTAACCTTCTCTTTCTACCTGTCTGTTGCAGATAGCTTCAACTTTTTTCTTTAACATTTTTTAATAGATTTTACTGTTTGCAATATAACATATATCCCCGATTTGTTGTTCAAAATCCCTGATTACCATACACAGATCAGAATTAACACGGATCCGTCAGCTGAAATCAAGGTTGAATGCTTTTTTAAAATCTTTCAGTGTCGGATATTTTGCCTGAAGATAATTAAATTTTTGTTCATCTGTGTAAAGCAGGTCGTTTGTCTCGGAAAGATCAACTGTAGTCTCGATATCCAGCTCTGTTACCAGGAATTTTTGCTCAATATATGAAACGAGTTTTTGCCTGTAATTCTGTACGAAAAGGTCCTTCTGGGCAGCGTTTGACAAATGAATCTTTACTGTAAGATTATCCTCCACCTCAGGCTTAATGGTTTTGAACATGCTCATGATTCTGGGGCCTTCACTACTCAGGCTGTCAACAAAGCTATTCCATGCAGCAGCTAAAGTTTCATCATTCAGTACCTCCTTACTGCCGACCGGTATCTCCATCGCTGGATCCTCTGATGATTGGACAGGATCCTCCTTTGGTTTTTCTGTCTCAGAGATAATATCCTTTATTGAAATAGTCCTTGAAGGTTTTTCAATAACAGGAGTATGTTTCGAGGTTGTGATATCAGACCTTGAAGGGATGGGAAATTCATCCTCAGTTTTAACTGTTTGCTTTACTTCAGGCTTTTTTTTTTCAGCCGGATCTCCGGCTTCATCCACCAGCCGGCATAATCTGATCAGGGCAAGTTCAACGTGAAGCCTGGGATTCTTACTGTTTTTATAGGAAACATCACAGTTGCTTCCTGTTTCAAGCGCCTTGTAGAGAAAATCGACAGGGCATCTGGCAGTCTGCTGCATATATCTCTGCCTGATCGCCGGAGTCGCTTCAAGCAATCGTAATGTTGATTCATCTTTGCTTACAAGAAGGTCACGAAGATGGCTGTTCATTCCTGATACAAAATTATGTCCGTCAAAACCTTTTTCGAGGATCTCGTTAAAAGTCATCAGAACAGTTGAAATATCTCCACTTAGAGCACCATCAACAGTTCTGAAATAATACTCGTAATCCAGGACGTTGAGATTCCCGATAACATCCTTATAAGTTATTTTCTTTCCGGCAAGGCTGACAATCTGGTCAAAAATGGAGAGAGCATCCCGCAGAGCTCCATCAGCTTTCTGGGCAATAATATGCAGGGCTTCTTCCTCGGCAGTTACAGATTCATTCTTTGCAACATACATCAATCTGGCAACTATGTCCTCAATCCTGATCCTGTTAAAATCGAAGATCTGGCACCGGGAAAGTATAGTTGGAATTATTTTATGCTTTTCGGTTGTTGCCAGGATAAAAATTGCATGTGACGGCGGCTCCTCAAGTGTCTTCAGAAATGCATTGAATGCTGATGGAGACAACATATGAACTTCATCAATTATATATATGCTGTATTTGCCGATCTGCGGAGGTATCCTTACCTGGTCATTGAGGCTTCGGATATCCTCAACCTTATTGTTTGAAGCGGCATCGAGCTCATGAATATTAAAGGATCTCAATGTATTGAAAGAGAGGCATGATTCGCATTTATCACAAGCTTCACCATTTTCCTTCAGGTTGAAGCAGTTAATTGTTTTGGCAAGTATCCGGGCACATGTTGTTTTACCAACACCCCTGGGCCCGCAAAAAAGATAAGACTGGGTAAGGTGTTTATTCAGAATAGCACTTTTCAGCGTATTTGTAATTGTTTCCTGTCCCACCACCATATCAAAGGTGGCAGGCCGGTATTTTCTTGCTGAAACAATGAAATTTTCCATAAAATAATAGCCTTCTGTCTTTCAAAATTTTGTCTTGCAAATATAGTTAAAAAGCCTTCCGGAGAAAATATGTGTTGAAAACTAACAATTCTCTGCCTCTATTAAAGAGCATCAGATAAGGCTTTTAAATATTTTTCCTCAGATTAGTTTTTGTTTAAAAGGAAAATAATCGTACTTTTGCGAGCCAAAATCATTAAATTAATAACAGAAAAAACTATGTTGAATCAGTACGAAACCGTTTTCATTGCAACTCCCGTTTTATCTGAGAACCAGATGAAGGAAGCGGTACAAAAATTCAAGAAGATAATCACCGAGAATGAGGGTGATATCGTTCATGAAGAGAACTGGGGCCTGAAAAAACTGGCCTACCCTATTCAGAAAAAATCCACAGGATTTTATTATCTGATTGAATTCAAAGGTGAAGGAAGCCTGGTGGAAAAACTTGAGGTCCAATATCGTCGTGACGAAAGGATCATCAGGTTCCTGACTTTCAGGATGGAGAAATTCGCCATCGAATATGCAGAGAAGAAGAGAAAACAAAAAGAATCAGGCAAAACAAAGGAGGAATAAGAAATGGCACAGAACGAATCAGAAATCAGGTATTTGACTCCCCCTACCGTTGAGGTCAAGAAAAAGAAATACTGCAGGTTTAAGAAAAACAGGATCAAATATATTGACTATAAAGATCCTGAGTTTTTAAAGAAGTTCCTGAACGATCAGGGGAAAATCCTTCCCCGGAGAATAACCGGCACATCGCTTAAATACCAGAGGAAAGTGGCAAAGTCTATTAAAAGAGCCCGGCATATCGCCCTTCTTCCATATGTCACTGATCTACTGAAATAAGGAGGAAACAATATGGAAATAATTTTATTACAGGATATTGCAAAACTCGGTCAGAAAGACGATCTGGTAAATGTGAAGTCCGGATATGCCAGGAATTTTCTTATTCCGAGGGGATTCGCATTAGCTGCAACACCATCTGCAAGGAAAATGCACTCCGAAAACCTCAGGCAGAAAGCACATAAGGAAGAAAAGATCAAAACACAGGCGCAGGAACTTGCAACCAGAATGACTGATCTGAAACTGGTTGTCGGAGCCAAAACAAGTTCTTCAGGTAAGATCTTCGGTTCCGTTAATACAATCCAGATTGCAGAAGCTCTCAGGGAGAAAGGTTTTGAGATTGACCGCAAAAGCATCTCTCTGCCCGAAGACCAGATCAAAGAGGTCGGGAAGTACAAAGCTGTTATCAGGCTGCACAGGGATGTAAAAGTAGATATTGACTTTGAAATTGTGGCTGAATAATCTTGATACTTTATATAGGAAAGACAGGACCCGAAGTTCTGTCTTTTTAATTTTAAACCCCCTTTTAATTCCCCCCAGGGGGGGAACAAATCCAATATGTTATTTTAATTCAGGTAATAGAAGAAGTTTTCTCCCCTTTGGGGGAGATGCCGCGTAGCGGCAGAGGGGGTTTATTTCACCGCAACAGTCTCTATCTCTATCAATGCCCCCAGTGGCAGATCCTTTACCGCAAATGCAGCACGGGCAGGATGATTCTCGAAATAAATCTTTCCGTAAACCTCATTCATGGCTTTAAAGTTAGCTATGTCACTTAAATAGCAGGTTGATTTTACTACATCGGCATAGCTGTATCCGGCTGCCTGGAGAATTGCGCCGGTATTCTTTAAAACCTGTTTCGTCTGTTCGGTAATCTCTCCTTCGACTAGTTTTCCGGTCCCGGGATCTATAGCGATCTGTCCGGAGATATAAAGAGTGTCGTTTACTTCGACAGCCTGGCTGTAAGGTCCGATAGCGGCAGGTGCGTTTGGGGTTTTAATGATCGTTTTCATAGTTAGTAATTATCATGATAGTCTTTTCTTCTTTCATATTTAAGGTCAGACAACACTGCTGCTTTCACCCTGATCGAGAACTCCCACATTTTCATATTTCCGTTCGGAATCCAGTTAAAGCTCATATCCCAGCAATGAAGATCACGGGTCAGTGAGATCTGAGTCATGGTTATGGCTTTCCTGGTTAAATCGTACCCGGTATTATATGTCAGATTCATCTTCTTTGTTATGGATACATTCCCGTTTATCATAAGAGTCTGACTTATCAGTGATTTCATGGAAGGCCTGGAATAGTTAAAACTATAAGCGACATTCATTGACCATGGCATGTCAAATTGCATATATCCGAATTCGTCAAACTGGTTTTCTTCCTCAACAGCGTCTGAAACCGGCGTATCCGGAGCCTGATCACCCGTGTCCATTCTGCCACCCGGAGGTTCATTTGCCGGAGATGTTCTGGCATTTCTTTTTGCTTCATTTCCTTTAAGCAAATCACTAACACTGAAGTCGAGACTCATTGTAAAATTTGTCATCCGCAATGGCTTCTTCGTTAACGTGTAATAGAAGGTATTAACCGGCCTCCCGTTACTGTCCAGTCCATATAATGAGAAGCTGCCACCTGCAGAGACATTAATGTTCTCCAGGAGTGAAGTCCTCATTACCATACTTACCGGACTCCAGTTCATCGAGTCAGCAAAGACATTGTAGGCAGTGGAGAGTCCGAAGTTGTCAATAAGTTTAACATTTTTAGGTTTGCCTGTTGTGTCGTCGCGTTCGAATACCTTAGCTTCAAGGATGTTCGTCAGGCTCAGGGATACGTTTCCATTTCTTCTTGACAATGAAGGTGTTCCAAATATTCCGCCTTCAAATACAGAGTATTCCTCTATCCTGCCGGTCGTATCCCTCTGGACCTGCCTGTACATCGGAGTACTGAAACCTTTGACATAGGGTACAAAGCTGAAGCTTACCGAAGGTTTCATAACATGCCGTATTGCCTGTACCCTGGAATTCGGATTGGTGAACTGGAAGATTCCGAAAATCTGAGGGCTGTAGCCTGCACTGATTGAAGGATTTATTGAATGGCCGTAAAAATATCCCCGCAGAGTATCTCTTATAATAGAAGGAACGATCTCATTGGTTTCAGGATCCCTGTAATTAATATCCCAGCTCTTTTCAATCTTCTGCGTATATAAAACTCCATTATAGGATAATGAAGGTGAGATTGAGAAATTCCTGAATGGTCTTAACTGGAAGCTCAGCGGTATTTCATGCGCAAAACCGGTCTTCATTTTATCCCATACCTTGTTTGTGAACAGGAGGCTGTCGTATGTACTGATCTGGTTATCAACCCGTGCTGAATACTGAAACTGGAGTTCCTGGTACCATTTTGAGGGTCCTGCCGCTTTTCTCCCTTTGAGCGGATAGATCCTCGACATACCAAAACTGATTTTAGGCAGATTCATGCTGATGGTTTTGTTCTTAACATTCTGGCTGTGGTTCATACTGGCCGAAAGGTTAAAAGGTGTTCCATCCCATGTTTTGGAGTAACTCACACTGGATTGCCGTTGTGTGGTAATGTGCTCATTGAGGCTGTAGCTGTTGTTCCTGTCGTATCCGCTTGAGCTCATATTAACACTGGCAGAAAATCTTGAACCCGGCCGTGCCTTGGGATTCTGGTTAAATGACCATCCGATGCTGTAATTTGCAGCTTTTGTGTAATCCGGTAAACCCTTATGACCCGTTACGTTATTGGCATAGCTGAAGGAGAAGTTCCCGCTGTACCTATACCTTTTATTATATGTTGTCTGTGCTGTTGTCAGCCACGATCCATTAGTGAATATATTTCCTTTAAGGGTCAGGTCAAAGTAGTTGTTTATGGCAAAGTAATAACCACCATCAGTTAGTGCATATCCGCGGTTGGCCTCATAATGAGGCTTGGGCAGAATAAGTCCTGATGCCTGTCTCTTCGTCTGGATCGGGAAATAACCGAATGGAAGAAAGAGTGGCAAAGGGATCCCTTCCATTACCAGGTTACCGGGCCCGGAGATGATTTTTTTCCCGGGGTAGACCTTTGCCTTTGGCAGGTTGATATAAAAATGAGGGGTATCCGCATCACAGGTCGAATAGGTGCTTCGGTATATATTTGAAGTACCATCATCAAGCATCTTGGCAACTCTGCTCCTTAGCAGCCCTTCATCCTGCTCTGTTACGATTACTTTTACCACAGCCATGCCTGTTTTGAAATTATAGGTAAGCGTATCGGCATTGTACGTGTCTGATCCTACCAGTAATACCGGTTTACCGACAACTTTACCCGTTGTATCCTTCAGTCCTACTGCATAAACCTGGTTCGTCTCCATATCAAATTCAATGGAATCTGCCGTTATCTTGATATTATCATAATTTACTTCAGCAGACTTAACTAATGTTGATTTTTTATTAATGAGATCATTTCTTTTGTACCCGGCAGCCGAATAGGTAACTTTCTTCTCTATTGCATCAGGAGATATACGTTTGAGAAATATTATTGTATCGGTAATGGTTGAATCAGTTCTCAGAATCAGAGAGTCTGGCTTATTAAGAACTTCCTGGGAAAACAGGAAAGTGGTCCGGACCATGACGAGGAACACTACAAGTAACCGTTTAACGTTAATAGAATACAACTTAAATGCTATTTTTGTATAGTTTTTGTGTGACGTCATGATGTCAGCGGCAAAACTATTAAAAAAACGTGAACTTAACATGTGCACAATTTTTAAAAACGGCAAACATTATACCATTAATATATGTATTGCAATTTTCCTTTCTCTTTTTATCATCCCGGATTCTGTTTATGGTTCCGAACCTGCCTCGAACTTCAACAACAAATGGGTGATTGTGATAGATGCCGGTCATGGTGGAAAGGATCACGGGGCACTGGGTTCATTCAGCAGTGAGAAGGATATTAACCTTTCAATAGCTCTTAAAACCGGACAATACATCAAACAAAACCTTGAAAATGTTACTGTTATCTACACAAGGAAGGACGATTCGACTATCGATCTTATTGAACGGCCGGCAATCGCAAACAGGAATGGTGCCAATCTTTTTATTTCAATTCACTCAAATGCCACAAAGGTTTCAAGGAACATTATGGGAGCTGAGACATATATTATGGGGCTTGCATCAAACGAGGAAAACCTTGAGGTTGCCATGAGGGAAAATGAGGTTATGCTCCTGGAGGATGACTATTCAACCAAATATCAGGGTTTTGACCCGAAGTCACCCGAGTCGTATATAATATTTTTAACAACACAGAACATATATAAGAAACAGAGTCTGGACCTTGCATGGAAGATTCAGACCCAGTTTGCGGAAAAGGTTAACAGGAAGGATCGTGGAGTTAAACAGGCCGGATTCTGGGTATTATACAACACATCAATGCCAAGCGTGCTTGTTGAAACAGGATTTATCACCAATCCGGCTGAGGAGAAATATCTGAATTCGGAAACAGGACAGGAATATCTTGCATCAGCGATCTTCAGAGCTTGCAGGGAATATATAAATGAGATCGACAATATGAGCAGGATTTCCGTCCAGAAACCTGAAACTGTTGTTGAAACAGGAACGAAAGTTTCTTTACCCGAAAGCTCAATTGTATTTATGGTCCAGATCGCTACAGCAGCCACCAGGAAGGAGGTCAAACCTGAAAACTTTAAGGGATTAACCGACATTACCGAAATTAATTCGAATGATCGTTATAAATACGCAACAGGTTCATTCACAGAATATCCGGAAGCTGTAAAACACAGGAAAAAGATTGAAGAAATATACCCGGATGCTTTCGTCATTGCTGTGCAAGACGACAAAGTGTTACCTTTACAGCAGGCATTAAACCAGAAAAAAAAGAAATAAAACCTTTAAAACCGATGAAGATCTCAAATGAAGTAAAGATTGGCGCAGTTACTCTCATAACAATAGTAGCATTTATCTGGCTTTTCAATTTTCTGAAAGGAAAAGACTATTTCAGCAAAACAGTAAAGTACTACAGCGTTTATGATCAGATAGGAGGTCTTGCTGAATCCAGTCCGGTGGAAATAAACGGTTATAAAGTCGGTGTTGTCCAGTCTGTGGAATTCCTTGATGCAGTGAGCGGAAAACTTCTGGTGGTATTTTCAGTAAGCAAGGATTTCAAACTCCCGATCAACACGTTCGCGGAAATAACTCCTGTATCAATTATTGCGGGAATGAAAGTACAGTTTATTTATGGTGACGGTCCGGGAACCTATTCTCATGGTGATACAATTCCCGGCAGAATGGCTAAAAACCTGATGACCACAATCGAAACGGAAATTACTCCTATAAGGGAGAGGATGACAGCCCTGCTTGATGTCCTTGATTCAGTTCTTGCCTCGGTAGATGAGATCCTGGATCCTCAGTTCAGAAAGAATTTCAATGGTATTGTCGCCAACCTGAACAGCACCACCGGCAGCATTGATGAGATAGTCGGATCGAAGGAATCAGAATTGAAAACCACTCTCGACAATCTGACAAAGTTCTCAAATATGCTTTCCGATAACTCAGCCGCGATGGGAAAAACGCTGGACCACCTTGAATCAATAACCGATACTCTTGCAGCTGCAGATATCTACACATCAATTACAAATCTTAGAAAAAGTCTCGGTAATACATCAGCCCTCCTGGATAATCTTAATGAAGGAAAAGGAAGTGCAGGAAAACTGCTTACAAATGATTCACTTTACACAAATCTTACCAGCACTCTTGGAAGTTTAGACATACTTTTACAGGATTTGAAAGATAATCCCAAACGGTATGTTCACTTTTCCCTCTTCGGCAAAAAAAATATTCCTGCAGAATGATTGGATGTGAAAAATTCAGATTACCTTGATACAGAAAAAGAAAACTGAATTGATGTCAAAATAGTCCGCATTTTAGAGCAAAAATGACGGATTTTGAGTAAGATCTCCTAATGAATTGTAACACACTGATGAAACAATATTTCAGAATGTAACTTTCTAATAATCTGTATTTTATACGTTAAAATATTTTTTTCAGATATAAGTTGCTGATGGTTAAAAACATATACTTTTTTTGAGAAAATCAAGTGAAAATAATTTTTTTTATAAGTTTTTTTTTTACAAATATTGCTTAACAATTCTGCATGGAACGAACCTTTGAAAAATTACCAGCTTAAATGAATAAAACACATAATGACGTATGGAATAATTGTCTGCAGATTATCAGGGATATTATCCCCTCCATAAGTTATAAAACATGGTTTGAACCGATCGTTCCGTTAAAACTAGAAAATAATGTACTTACCATCCAGGTGCCGAGTCCTTTTTTTTATGAATACCTCGAGGAACAATATATTGATATCCTGAGGAAAACACTCAGACGTGAGATCGGGTCCGACGCCAAGCTTGAGTACAATGTTGTGATGGAGAATGCCAATTATTCCGACGGAAAACCCTATACAGTAAGATACCCGTCAAGAAATAAGTCAGATCTTCATAACAAGCCGGTGCAGGTTCCGTTCGATGTCACACAGCCGTCAATTAAGAATCCATTCGTAATCCCTGGTATCAAGAAGGTTCATTTTGATCCCAAGCTCAATCCCGACTACAATTTCAATAATTATGTTGAAGGTGAATGCAACAGGCTGGCAAGATCGGCAGGCATTGCTGTCGGAAACAATCCGGGCGGCACCGCATTCAATCCCCTGATGATCTATGGCGATTCAGGCCTGGGTAAAACACATCTGGCACAGGCAATCGGTATCCTTGTGAAGGAAATGCATCCTGATAAAACAGTGCTGTATGTAAATGCAAATAAATTTCAGACCCAGTTTGTTGAATCCGTCAGGAACAATAATAAAAATGACTTCCTGCATTTCTACCAGATGATCGACGTCCTGATCCTTGACGATGTACATGAATTTGCCGGGAAAGAAAAAACGCAGGATACCTTCTTTCATATCTTCAACCATCTGCATCAGTCAGGGAAACAACTTATCCTAACCTGCGACAAACCTCCGGTCGATCTGCAGGGCATGGAACAAAGGCTGCTCTCCAGGTTCAAATGGGGACTGCAGGCTGATCTTCAGCGACCGGATTATGAAACCCGCCTGGCCATCCTGAAGAAAAAAGCCTACAACGACGGCATTGAACTGCCTGATGAGATCTTTGAGTTTCTGGCAGTAAATATTTCCAATAATATCAGGGAACTGGAAGCTGTTCTCATTTCCCTTTATGCTCAGTCAACACTGAACAGGAAAGAGATAACCCTTGATCTTGCCCGTATGATGGTCGAAAAGCTCATCAATACATCAAGAAGGGAAATAACAATCGAATATATTCAGAAAATTGTATGTGAATATTATAAGATCCCAATCGATCTGATCCAGGGCAAGACCAGGAAGAGGGAGATAGTCCAGGCACGGCAGGTCTCGATGTACTTTTCGAAAAGCCTTACAAAAGCGTCCCTTGCCAGCATCGGTTCCCATATCGGCGGTAAGGACCACGCAACCGTGCTGCACGCATGCAAGACTGTTAACAACCTGATTGATACCGATAAGCATTTTAGAAACCAGATAAACGAAATTGAGAAGAAATTAAAAGTTTGATTAATGGATACCAGTCACTTTTTGGAAAAATTTTTTGAAAAGTATGGGAACAGGAACGAGAAGCCTGTTCTTTTTTTCTCTCCGGGCAGGGTAAACCTTATTGGTGAACATACCGATTATAACGGAGGTTTTGTTTTCCCGTGTGCCCTTAACTATGGAACATATCTGTTCGTCAGAAAGATCAGGGGAAACAAACTCAGATTTTCCACACTTAATTTCAATAATGATGAGGAGACCGAAATTTCCGGATTGTTTGTCAATACCGGCAAAAAATGGATCAATTACCCTTTGGGGGTAATAAATGAGTTCCTCAAAAAAGGAATTAAAATTGAGGGACTCGAAATGCTCTATTACGGTGATGTTCCAAACAGTGCAGGACTTTCCTCCTCAGCATCAATTGAAATGGTCACGGCTGTTGCTCTGAATGAATTGTTCAGCGGAGGTCTGAGTATGCTTGAAATGGTTAAGCTGAGCCAGAAAGCCGAAAATGAGTTCGTTGGTATGAACTGCGGGATTATGGATCAGTTTGCCGTTGGTTTCGGAAAGAAAGACCACGCTATTTTCCTGAATTGCGATACGCTGAAATATGAGAATGTTCCGGTAATCCTGACCGATTGTTCACTTATAATTACGAATACGAATAAAAGGAGAGGACTCACCGATTCAAAATACAATGAGCGGAGGGCTGAATGTGACAGGGCTGTTGAGCTTCTTCAGGCTTACAAAACCATAAGAAATCTTAGCGAGCTTGGAATAAATGACATACCACTGCTTGAAAAATACATCAGTGATCCGGTCGTAAGACGCAGGGCGAAACACGTAATCAGTGAGAACGGACGTGTTCTTGAAGCTGTTAAAGTTCTGAAAAACAACGATATAGTACGATTCGGAGAGCTCATGAACCAGTCGCATGATTCATTGAAAGATGATTATGAAGTAACCGGCACAGAGCTCGATACGCTGGTATACGAGGGCAGGAAGTTTCCGGGAGTGATCGGCACAAGAATGACCGGTGCCGGTTTTGGCGGATGCACTGTAACTATTGTCAGAACCCCGGATTCCACAAAATTCGTGATTGGACTTGCGGAAGTCTATACAAAGAAAACGGGTCTGGTTCCGGACTTCTATCATCCGGAGATAGGAAATGGTGCCCGAAGGATTCAGTGATAGGTCATTTCCCTTTAAAATTTCTCCCGTCTATATCCTTTACACACCGGAAGCCAACTGTTTCGCTCCGGTCAAAACCAGGCGAAACAAGCAGCATGATCTGTGTCCTGTCAAGAGGCTGCGGACCACCCTGTATATACCACAAGCTCGAATCGGGACGATAGTAACTTCCTCCTCTGATTACTCTGAGATAATAAGAACCGTTGAAATACATATCACCGGTCAACTGCCAGATATTTCCAACCATATCCATTACCCCATAAGGGCTTTGTCCCTTTGAAAATGCATCGACGGGGGTTGGCCTGTCAAAGGCATTATTGCAGTTTGTTGCATGGAATTCATTGCCCCATGGCCATTTACGGCGATCCTTTCCCTGTGCAGCCAGTTGCCATTCAGCCTCGGTAGGCAGTCTTTTATCTGCCCAGTTGGCATATGCCGTCATATCTTCATAGCTCAGACAAACAACCGGGTATTTATCCTGTCCCTGTTTAAACATGATACCTGACTCCCAGTGTTTTAAGTATCGCGTTGTATCAACAGGCTGATATCCCGAGCTTAACAGAAACTCATAGTACTCGGCATTGGTGACAGGGTATTTATCGATCAGGAAGCTGTCAATCACAACACTTCTGCCACTGATATCGGGATAGGGCATGAACTCTTCTGTGGTTGTAACATTGAAAGAAAAGGTATCGCCCGGTACCAGAACCATTCCCGGCGGTGCAGTTACAACCCTTTTGGTTGGGATTATCCTGCTGATAAGCCATGGCTTCCCTCCTTCCAGCATTAGAATATTTTCATCAACAAGCCTTTTCTCATCGATCAGCTGAATAACAAGCTTTCCTTCGAAATAACCATACAAACTCCTGACACTTATAACCGTATCATTGACTATTTTAAATTCCTTGTGTTCGGTTTTGTAGGAAGGATTACCTTTCCATATTGTTATCCGGCCTTTTGCCTGGCCCGGAATCATTATTGAATCACCTTTAAGCTTCGATTTAAGGATATCAGGGAATTCAGCTATGCAATCAACGGATCCTTCTCTTCGTGTTCCGGCATAAACTGACGGCCAGCCTTCGGCCCTGACTTTAACAACCTGGGATCCGTTCTCGGTTTCAGGCAAAATGTTTTCATGATTCCATAACGAAAAATAATGCCGCTCTTTCTGTCCGGATACTTTAAAGAGCTTTCCGGCAAACCCTTCAGGCTTCATATTTAAAACCGTATAAAGCACCTTGTCTTCTGATTTCCATATGTTTACAAAGACACTATCAACATAGGTCTCAATCAGTGGTGTCCAGTCAGTATCGAGAAAAGCATCGTTATTCTGTCTCAGTATAAAAGTGGTACGGGCAAGAAAATCAAGATCAGCTTCAAAATTTTCATCCCTGCCTCCGGGCCGGTACATATTCAGTTCCGTTCCGTAACCATTGAAGAATGCAATTGCTATTTCGCGGTGTATAATATCTTCTCCGATATCACAAACCCTGAAAATTGCAAAATCCGGTTTTATCAGTTTATTGAGGTTAAGCTCAGGACTGAGATAAATAGCATTGTGTACCCTGGCTGCAAGAATGCCGGGCATATCCTTTACAACAGGCATTCCTTCGGAATACATTACAACACCTTTCCGTACATTGTCTGCTGTTGCCTGGAGTTCATAACTCGAGCTGCCCCTGGTGTCAAGTACAACACCATCTGCCTCAATTTCGCCTATAAGAGTGGCCATTCCGCGAAGATGATCCTCCTTCCTGGTACTGTTATCCCAGGGATTATATGCAATGAAGAATTTGGTTCCATATGGTCGCGAAAGTCGTGCAAAGCTTCTGAGTTGTGCAGTTCCGCCGGGCAGATCCCTGTACATATCCCACTGATTCCGTTTGTCCAGCCCCAGCCTTGGCCAGGTTGGCCAGATCCCGTAGACGTCGATATTTCCGAAATATTCAATCCCTTTCCTCAGAAGTTCCGGATATTTATATTGTCCGGTTTGTCTGTCATAAAACTCTCTGTCCCAGGCCATTTGGAGTATAATCAGGTAACTCTCCCTTATCCACGCAAGATCAGTCCTCTGATAAAGTGAGTTGTCAAACTTCTCAAGATCATGTAAATATCTGTCGCGGAACATCAGACGAAGTCCCTCCTGCCACTCTCCCCTGAAAAGGTCAGCATAGATTGTATATGACACTTTGGATCCTGGTGGCAGGGCGGTTTCGTATCTCTTTTTTTGTGAGCCTTCCGCCCCGGTTCTCCGGGCCAGGGCACACACGGAGATGCCGTTCCCGGCCATAAATGAAGAATATCCAAGTTCCCATGCATTGTCAGGAAGTATAACCCGTACCGGGCGGAATCCCGGTCTGAAAAGAGAGGCTCTTGCCAGATCAGCAGGTCCAAAACCCGTTATATATATTGCAGAACTATCTTCACCGAAGGGTACTACATTGCTCAGAGTTACTGTATCTGTCCCGGTATTCTCAAAAATTATTTCATCGGAATAACCCGCTGCAGACGGTCCTGCCCGGGTGACACTGATCTTCAGAGTTCTGTTGATTGTCTGAAGAAAACTTCCATTATTCCTGACGGCATCATAATCTGCTGATGAACAATATTTCCCATCCAGAACAAAACTGAAAAACGGTTTGGCAGCAGTGAAGCTGAGGACAGCGCTGTCTGATAAAGAAATGCTGTCTGTTGTTAATCCCGGCCCTGGTTTAAAAATTATCTCATTGATTATTTGGGCATAAGTTGAAACTGAAGATAAGAGCAGTAACAGCAAAGAATACCAGAATTTTTTGCAGTCAAAATCCTTAGGAATTGATATATGTATTAACATAGTGAATCTGAAATCACATGCAAGTTAAACAAAACGGCATATTTCAAAATTAAAGCTTCCTCTCCAATATCCATTGCAATAATAACAGAAGGGTAATAAAAAAATTGTCTTCACGGTTTTTTAGGGAATAAATACTGTAATTCCTCCGTTATTTATTTAGAAATTAATTAATAATTAGTACTTTTGATTAAATCCTAACTACTGTGGGGATGTCCAAGACTGTTAAAATACTGAAATACTCAGTAATATTTATTTTTATTACTATTATTGCAGGTTGCGCTCCGGCTCAGAAGAATCCTTATTATAAGAAACGGGAGCAGACTTCAAGGGTAAATACCTCCCAGCTTGGCAGGAACAGGTATTATTTTTCGCAGGGGTATCAGAAAAAGCTTCTCAAAAGCTACAAAAAGAGAAGATACTAGAATTATTCGTCACAATCAAATTTCAGACCATCATAAGCAAGCATTATGCCTGGGGGTAATTCACTGTTTACCTGTTCGTGAAGGCCCATCTGATGACTGATATGCGTTATAAATGCCTTGCGCGGTGATATTTCCCTGATTAAATCAAGTGCTTCCCTGAGACTAAAATGCGAAATATGTTTCTCCTTTCTGAGAGCATTAATTACCAGGTACTTAACTCCGATCAGTTTTTCCTTGCTCTCCTGGGGAATATAATTGGCATCGGTTATATATGCAAATTCCCCGATCCTGAAGCCATAGATCTCGAGATGCAAATGACGCACTCTGACCGGTATTATTTCTATACCCCTGATCATAAAACTAAAATCAGTAACAGGATTTAATCTCATTTTTGGGATTCCCGGATACTGGTACTCGGCAAAGACGTAAGAAAACTCACTTCTGACAGCCTTCTGTACCCTTTCCTCGGCATATATGTCAATTGCATCCTGGCTTTTATAATTGAACGCTCTTACGTCATCCATGCCGGCGATATGATCTTTATGTTCATGAGTTAGTATTATTGAATCGAGTTTCTTCACATTTTCCCTCAGCATCTGCTGGCGGAAATCGGGACCCGCATCAAAGAGAAGTGTAGTATTATCCTTTTCAAGGAGCAAAGAAGTTCTCAGCCTCTTGTCATGGGGATCATCAGACAGACAGGTATTACATTCGCAGGCAATTACCGGAACACCCTGTGACGTACCTGTACCCAGAAAAGTAATTTTCACTTATGCAATATTTTCCCGGCAAACCTATATTAAAATTCCCTAAACGCAAACAGATCCGGTAATTTTATCAGGCCAATCCGTTCTTCATATTTTATTATATTTGACAAACTTATAAACTTTGAAAGGAAGGCTTTATCTGATTCCGGTTACGCTCGGAGGAAACGATTTCTCAGCAGTCATACCCGAAAAAGTACTTGAAATAACAAGACGGCTGAGGTTTTTTGTTGTTGAGGAAATCCGTAGTGCCAGAAGATATCTGAGGCTTATTGACAGATCATTCCCAATTGATGAGACCCGGTTTTACGAATTGAACGAGCATACCAGTGAAACAGATATTGACCAGTTGCTCAACCCTGTAATAAATGGGTCCGATATGGGACTGATGAGTGAGGCCGGCCTCCCAGGAATTGCCGATCCCGGTGCAAAGCTGATTTCCCTTGCTCACCGGAAGAAACTCACTGTTATCCCCCTTCCGGGCCCGTCTTCAATAATCCTTGCACTGATCTCCTCAGGATTGAATGGTCAGAATTTCACATTTAACGGGTATCTTCCGGTCAATTCTGCCGAAAGAGCTGCAAGGCTCAGGGAACTTGAAAGACGGGCACGCGAGGGATATGCACAGATATTCATGGAAACCCCTTACAGGAACCAGAAAATGATCGAAACAATTTTGTCTGTCTGCAATGATGAGACTTTATTGTGCATTGCATCAGATATAACATTGCCATCCGAATCGATCAGGACAATGAAGGTATCCGGGTGGAAATCAGAAAAGCCGGACCTTAGGGACCGGCTTGTCGTTTATGTTTTGCAGTAATATTATCTGCCGCTTCCTACAATTACACTATCCAGCTCCACATCGAACAGAAGCGGAGTATACGATGGCATATAGTATCCTGAATTGCCATAACCCAGATAAGATGGAATGAGGATTTTTGCCGTGCCTCCCTCACGCATAAGCATCACAGCTTCATCGAATCCCGGAATAACAAATCCCTCACCTACAGGAAATTTATAGGCAGGATCGCCCTCATTACTGTCAAATTCGGTTCCGTCAAGTAAATATCCTGTGTAGAAAACCAGAGCTGAATCACCTGCTACAGGCTGATCTCCAGTTCCGGCAGTAACGTCTAAATAATATAAGCCGCTCTGTTTCAGTGTGAAATTAAGGTCAGGGTGGTCGCTTAGATATTTCTGTATCTTCTCGGCTTCCTGTTCTTCGTACTTTTTTGTAGGATCACAAGAAGAAACCAGTGATATTATCAAAGCTGCAAAAAGTACATTTTTAATTAAGTTGCTCATCTTTAACATTGTTAAGAATTTATTTAAATTAACCAACCCGCTAAGTATTCCGATTAACGGAGTTTCAATATTTTAACATTATAAACAAGAACAGATCTGGATGGTATTTTGTTGCCATCACCTTTCAGACCATATGCAAGAAACGGAGGAAGGATAAATATAGCTTCCCCTTCAGGTTTCAGCATCCTTAATCCCTGCTCCAGTCCCGGTTCTATTTCGCTTCTGCTGAGGACAAGCTCTTTTGGTCCGTTCTCTTCTGAAGAATAGCAGCCTGTTCCGTCAAGCAATTCGCAGGTATATTCCATTATAATTTTGTCATTATCAGTTAAATAACTCCCCACACCCTCCTTCTCTATCATGTACCACAATCCCGAGGGAGTTTCAGTCATATTCAGGGCTCTGCGTTCAATATAACTTTGAATCCTCTCCCTGTCCTTCTGAACCAGGAACCTGTTAAGTGCAGCCATTTCCTTTTTTCCCGGTCTGCTCCGGCTTCCTGTTTCTTCAGACCCTGTTTTGCAGGAAATAGTTGCAATCAATAATAACGTAATTATTGCAAACCTTATTATCATTTGCTAAACATTACCGTTGTATCTGCTGAAATTCACTTTCAACACATTAAGAAAATAGCTGATTGTGTTTTCAAGAGTATCCCTGTATTCACCCCCTGATGCATTCAGATGTCCGCCACCTGAAAAAAATTCGGCTGCAAATTCATTGACGGGAAAGCTGCCTTTTGAACGGAATGATATTTTTATGAAACCCTCCTTTTCAGTGAAGAAAGCTGAGAAGACAATTCCCTTTATGGATAAGGGCATATTAACAAATCCTTCAGTGTCGCCCTTCACGTGGTCATATGCGGCAAGGTCGTTTTTTGTAAGATAGATATATGCACTCTGGTATTCCGGAATGACAACCATTCTTTGATTCAGGGCAAATCCCTGCAGTCTCAGTTTCTGGGCAGAGAAATTATTGTAGATCAGGTTAATGATCTTTTCCTTCTCAATCCCTGTTTCCAGCAGATCCGCAACTATCCTGAAAGTCCGGCTTGAATAGTTACCATGGTTAAAGTTACCCGTATCAGTAATGATGCCGATATAAATTGCTTCAGAATATGATCTGTCGGTAAACGTTCCGCCATTGATCTCAGTTACAATCTCATGAACAAGTTCCGTTGTTGCACAAAATGCAGGGTCAGTTATCTCAAAGTCAGCGTAGCCCTTAGGATCGAGATGATGATCAATCACGATCTTCTTTGCTTTTGCCTCTGTAACAATGCTCTCCATATCCCCAAGTCTGTCGGGCTGATTAAAATCGAGCATCACAATAACATCGGCTTTCCCTATCAGATTTTTGCAGACTTCCCTGTCACGCGTAAATACTTTGATCTGATCAGCGCCGTCCATCCACTTCAGAAACTCCTGAAGGTTATTGGGAGTAATCATATCAACATTTTTCCCCTTTGATTTATAAAAATGATATAGTGCCAGTTGCGATCCGATAGTATCTCCGTCAGGATTTATATGGCTTATCAGGAGTATATTCCCTGTAGTGAAAAAATGTTCTGATAATTCTTTTGTATATTTGGATAAATCTAACATCTTTGCTGCTCAAATTCAGGGGGCAAAGATAAACATTATTCCTGAAGACAAACGCCGAATGTTCAATTACATAACGACCCAGTATGGAAGGTGATTTTACTTTTGCGATGATCAAACCCAATTCAGTCAGGACAGGGAAAACAGGACCGATCCTGTCAATGATCAATGAAGCAGGATTTGAGATATCGGCAATGAAAATGCTCAGAATGACCACCCGGCAGGCTAAATCTTTCTATTCCGTACATGCAGACAAACCATTTTACGAGAGCCTTGTGGAATTCATGACCTCCGGACCGGTAATAGCAATGATCCTCAGACACAGCAATGCTGTTGAAGAATTCCGGAAGCTAATCGGCGCCACTGATCCTGAAAATGCCGAGCCGGGAACAATCAGGAAGATATTTGCCGTATCGGTTCAGATGAATGCGGTTCATGGTTCAGACAGTGATGAGAATGCACGCAGAGAAACCGATTTTTTCTTTTCAACAATTGAGAGGTTCTGATTTAATTTGCTTCCGATAATAGATGGATACAAAAATGAATGTTGACTTTTCGGACCGTAAAACTCTGGAAAAGTATTCATCAGCGTTCACCCTCTCCGATATGGAGATTTTCATATTCCCGGAGCTTTTCTACCCCCTCGTGCTTGCAAATATCATGTCGCCAATCCTGTGGAGCTGGAGGAAGGATCCATGGTTTAAGGATATAGATAATAAAGGATTCAACTATAAGGTCAACAGGATCAAGCAGTTCATAATCCAGAATTATGTTTTCAATCTCGACCTCTCAACCTGGGGACTCACAACCAAAACCAGGGAGATAGAAAGATTCAGGGATTTTTTTGATATGGATCTGCTGAGGCAGTCAAATGCACTTTTTGGTTATGAGGGCGACAAATATTATTTCGATATTGACATAAGGAAGCATTTCGGCCTTGACAAATATAATTCAGATGTTATCCCTTACTGGAAAACCGAGACTATTGAAGCAATGACTGCTTTCAGGTACAGGGAAAATTTCACAACAGGGGCCGGAGAGTGTGTTTCGTTATCTGCGCTTTATGCAGCAGCAATTTTTGTTGTGGCCAGAATACCGCTTGAAAAGATTTTCCTGATTGCAACTCCCCTTCATTCACAGAATTTTATAATTGAGAAAGAGGGACTTATTACAAATAACAGGAGAATCGTCACCAAGAACATGTGGTACAATGGCACTTCGCTTTCGGAAAAAGCCAGAAGAGCCCTGGAAAAGGAGAAAGTCACAATTGTTTCACATATTTCAGGATACATACATACAATTTACAGTGACGCTACCATCAATAAAAAGTCCTATGAGCTTTTTACAGCCATGCTCAGGCAGTTTCTCGTTACGGATCTTACCAATGTGATCTTTCTTAACCTCCTTCGTTTTAAATCAAAACATAAATCGCTCTTCCAGTATGAATCTGTAAGTTTGGGCAGGAAACGGTACATCCCACTTGAGAAGATGTTTGAATATGAACACACCAGTAAATTCAGTGTATCAGCCGAAACACGCAATCAGCTCATAAAGGAAATTGAGGGCGACGAATTTCACCTCAGTCCGCTTCAGGGTAAATTAATGCTGAATGATGCTGAGGAGATCATTGAAAAGAGCAGGGGCAAAAGCCTGGGAGAAATTGAAAATCAGTTCATTAAACTTAACAATGATGTTTCGCCTGACAGCATTCGTGAGATGTTCAATGATCTTTCGGTCTTTATTTCTACCGATCCAAAAATTCCGGAAGACCACAAGAACTATATTCCTTCAGCCGTACCTCAGATTTCAGTTAATGACAGCAGGGAAAAGATTATTGAAAAAATTGCAACCGGTAAAGACAAATCGGAATTAGCCCTCATAACTCTTTATGTGTACAGGCAGATGGACAAAATAAGCTGGCTGCCCTTTTTAAAGGCTGCTCTGGAACGTAATCCGGTTTGCCTCAATGAACTGAATAGTAAAAGTATTCATGAAGTTTTTGAGATCCTTAATCAATTGCCGGACTACTCCATTTATGATGATCAGAGACTCGCTCAACCGGATGAAGTATGGAATTTCAAGCGTGGCGATGGCATTGAAAAAGCATTGCTGCTCGCAGATTATGTTCTTCTGAAGGATAGCGCTGCTTCATTTACTATTGAGATCGAAAACCAGAATGTCCGGCTCACCCTTAATGGCGATAAGTTTAGCTTTATATCACATAAATCATTCATAAAGACAATTGAAATATCTGGTAACAGATACATAATAAATTAGATATCAGAATACCCTTATCCTCCCTGAAGAACACCGCCAGGTGGCGGAGCGGGATACCGACTACTTAAGCACAATATCTCTTATTACCTCTGCTCCCACCTTTTCATTAAGTTTTTCCTTCAGAGCCTGTCTGAGCATCAGCAGCTCATTCCTTACAACCGATGAAGTGAGATGAACATAAAGAATATGATCTCTTATGAATATTTTTGATGTCCTTGATGCAATTGCCTTGCCTACAGTCTCTTCCCAAGAATTTATCAGGCTG